>ERZ501028.15-NODE-15-length-45793-cov-7.144497_pt1 | contig 45793 bp, 40 predicted proteins | sample MGYA00248895_ERZ501028 | MGnify/ENA primary metagenome ERZ501028 (study PRJEB25958, sample SAMN03398576) | human skin metagenome | study: EMG produced TPA metagenomics assembly of the Human Skin Microbiome Metagenome (human skin metagenome) data set.
CATAACTTAATAACACCGACAGACCCGTTTCAGCGATAGTTTGTGTCACCAAGCCAAAAACGCCCAATGGCGCAAACCAAATCACCCATTTGACCACGCTTGAGACCGCTTCCGCCAAATCGTTAATCATTTGCTTGGTATGGTCTGATGCATGGCGCAAGGCAAGACCCAAAATTGCTGCCCACGATAGCACGCCCATGTAGTTGGCATTGACGATCGATTTGACGGGATTTTCCACCATGTTGGTCAAGAGTACTTTTATCACTTCTGCTAAGGATGACGGTGGCGTCTGACTGACTTCACCGGCTTTTAAAATCAATTCGGTTGGGAATAAAAAGCTTGCTACTACCGCCGTCAAAGCTGCCAAGAACGTACCTGCCATATACAGTATCAAGGTTGAGCGGACATTGACCTGAGTGCCTGATTTATGCTGACTGATAGCGGCAATGATTAAGATAAACACCAACAACGGTGCAATCGCTTTTAACGCACCGACAAACAACGCACCCAAAATTGAGATGGTTTGCGCCACACTCATGGATAAACCGCCGATGATAGTCGGATTGGCTAATGAACCGACTAAGATACCAAGTATCAGCCCTATCACAATCAAAGGCACCAACCCCACGCGCTGATACGCTTGGATAAGCTTTAACATAACAACCTCTTAATATTTCACCGCAAAAATGGCTGATATATTAACATTTTTTAACAATTTGCATAAATTATTTTTAAAATCGTCAACTTGTCAATTTAAAGCTATCAAAGTGTTGGGTAGAGAGGTTATCGGATTTGAAAAACTTGGATGGTAGGTTGGCTGCTAGTTGCTAGGGCTTGTAATTGTGCTTGATAAGCGCGGTATTTGTGACGACCACTTTCAACCTGTTCGGGGGCGGCGTCGATGACCTCTAGCAGGCGGCTAGCTTGGGTATCTACAATCGCCTCATCGGTAAGATTGATGACGACGCCATCAAATAAGGTGACAAGTTCGATATTATCGGTGAGTACCACACTGGTGGGGAGTTTTTGGTGATAAAAGGCATCAAGTTGCTGGATAATTTGGTGGGGAATAAACGCCACATCACTCAATGACCATAATCGGTCATCAAGTGAGGGGAGTAGCTCGGACGCTGCCACCACGATAATGCTATCCTCGCTTTTGGCCAGCACGGTTGAAATCAGCTGGCAGACAAACGCCAGCTGTTTTTTTTGCGGGGATAAAATATAAAAACTAATTTGTGATGCCATCATGGGGTGGTCAGCGTCCTATCAGCTAGACTGCATCTTGGGCAGCTTGGCGATAAAGATAATGCATCAATAGCGGTACTGGACGACCCGTTGCGGTTGGCTCTTTGCCCGACTGCCACGCTGTCCCTGCAATATCCAAGTGCGCCCAAGGAATATCTTCAACAAACTTCGATAAAAAACACGCCGCTGTGACTGACCCTGCTGGCATACCGCCAATGTTTTGCATATCTGCCATGTTGGATTTAAGCTGCTCTTGGTAGTCATCATCCAGTGGCATGTGCCAAACACGGTCATACGCTGATTCGCTAGCTTGTTCAAGCTCAAAAATCACATCTTCATTGTTACTGTATAGACCTGAGCGCACATAACCCAGCGCCACAATACACGCCCCAGTCAAGGTTGCCATGTCGATAATCACTTTTGGCTGATAGCGCTGTACATACACCAAGGTGTCACACAGTACCAAACGACCTTCGGCATCCGTATTGAGGATTTCCACGGTTTTACCATTCATGGCGGTGACGATATCGCCAGGGCGAGTCGCTGTTCCTGAAGGCATATTCTCTGCACAAGCGAGTGCGCCAACGACTTGCAGCGGTAGACGCGCTTCACATAGCGCTTTAATCATGCCCATGACTGCAGCCGCACCGCCCATGTCGTATTTCATCTCACCCATACCCAGACCTGGTTTGAGTGAGATACCACCACTGTCAAAGGTGATGCCTTTACCCACCAGTACAATCGGTTGCTCTAGGCTTGATTTTTTGCCTTTGGTTTTGCTGTTTTTGTCTTTTTTGGCGGCTTTGCCATTGTACTCAAGTAATACCAGCTTAGCTTCATGCGCGGAGCCGCGAGCGACTGCCAAAAAGCAGTTCATCCCTAATTGCTGCATGTCTTTTTCACCCAATACCTTGACCGTCAATAGCTCTGGGTATTGATTGGCCAAGTTTTGCGCTTGCTCTGCAAGATAGGCAGGGAAACACACATTCGGTGGCTGATTTGCCAAATCTTTGGTGAGTGATTGACCTTGGGCAGTCGCCTGTTGCAGCTGTAGCAGGGCGTCAAACGCGGCTTGGTTGTCTGCGCTGACCAATAAGGTCACGTCTTTTAGCGTCGGTTTATCCGCTTTTTGCGATTTATAAATATCAAAGGTATAGCTTTGATTCAACAGGGCTAACGCCAACTGACCAAAACTCACTTCATCAATACTATCACCTAAACTGATAACCGCAGATTTGGTAAGACGACTCAAACTTGCATAAATTGCTTTGGCAATTTTTTGCAAGCTACCGCCGTTTAATTTATCTTGACTGCCCACGCCAACCAACAATAAACCCACATTGTTGTCAGCGCCATAACTGATTGCGGTGTCGGCAAGCTTACCCTTAAAACGACTCGCTTCAATCAAGCGACTGACAGCGGTTTGTAGTTCGCTCGTTAGTTGCCCCATAGTTTGGCTATTGTCATCTACCAATACCACGTGATAGCTGTTCTTGACCGTTTTTTTAAGCGCGGTCGCTAGTGTCAATGTCAAACTCATTTAAGCTCCTTAATTATTGTCATCAAGAAATAACTATTATCATAGCATACCTATTATGGTATTTGGGTTATAGCATTGGGTTATCACTGGGCGATGGGATAGCAGGCGTCATTGCGTAGGGTAAAATGCGGTTGTGAAAAGTCTTTGTAAAAAGTGGCTTTGATAAAGCCGCTGTAAAAAGTGGTGGTGAAAAGTCATTGTGAAATGTTACCTTACAGTATTCATATTCATAATCTCTCGGTGACGCGCTAAAATAGCCGATTAACAGATGCGCCGAATGGTATGATGTCGTACAATATTGGCATTTACTTCCCTAGCTGTTTGAATTGATTAATTTTTGAGTAATATTAGGTGGTTACTTGTGATATTACGACGCTATATGACGCAACAAGTCGCCGCTAATACTGCGATTGTGCTGTTATTTCTGATGGCGCTGATGCTTGGCGGTCGCTTAATACGCTATTTTGGTATCGCTGCAGAAGGCAGGCTGGATGTGGGTTTGCTATTTGCCATTATTGGCTATAACATTCCAACCTTTCTTGAGCTAATTTTACCGCTGTCATTTTTTATCGCACTGATGCTCGTGCTCGGTCGTATGTACGTGGATCAGGAGATGAGCGTCCTGTTTGCCAGTGGTATCAGTCGCGGTCGTCTGACGCGTTTGATGATTCCGCTGATTACTGGGTTATTTATATTTCAAATGGGAATTAGTCTTTTGGCAAAACCATGGGGACTGTCTAACAGTAAGCAGATTTGGCAAACCCAGTCGCTCGGTAGTTTGCTTGATTTAGTGCGTCCAAAAACCTTTATCAGCAGTGGCAACTATCACCTGTATGTCGATGAGTTTGATAAAGAAAAACGTGAACTCAAAAACCTATACGTGGTGCAACAGCAAACCGACAAAAGCGGCAAAATCGCCAAAAACGATGTTATCATCACCGCCACGCGCGCCTATCAAGTACCCAGTAAAGACACGGATAGCTCAATGCAGCTGGATTTGTTTCAGGGTCGTCGCTATGAGCTTGGCACCAACAACGCCAAATACAACCAAGCCAGTTTTGAAAAATATCGCATTACCCTAGAAAAACCTGCCAGCGAAACAATTACCGAAACCAATGTTGAAACCCAAACCACTGCCAAACTGCTCGCCAATACCCAAAAACCCGAAGTCAAAGCCGAGCTGGGCTATCGCTTTACCATGCCGTGGCTGATTATCATTGCGGCGATGCTTGCTACCCCGCTTGCACAGGTACGTCCCCGTCAAGGACGCTGGCTTCGTTTGTTACCTTCCGTGCTCATATTCGCTAGCTGTGCGATTAGTATCATTTCGCTACGCACTGCCATTGGTAAAGAAAGCATTAGTGAGTACGCGTATATTTGGCTAATCGTTGGTTTTATCGCATTTGCATTGTTGTTAAATTGGCAAAGCCGCGTGGTACATCGTGTCCGCTATCGTCGCCAAAGTCGTCAGTTGTCCGCAGGCGGTCAGCCATGATTTTATCTCGTTACGTTAAAAAACAAGCGCTTTTTGCCATGACAGGGGCTATCATTGGTCTTTGGCTACTTAAAGTCGTCTTTGATTATCTGGCAGAGTTGCAGGATCTTAATGATCATTACAATTATTTAGATGCCTTGCGTTTTATTGCCTATAGTGCACCCAGTGATTTACTCGACTATATGCCATTTGGCACGCTATTAGGTGCAGTGGTAGGTCTAGGCTTGCTTGCCAACACCAGTGAGCTGACGGTGATTCAAGCAGCAGGTATCAGCCGCTTTAAAATAGTCGGTTGGGTGATGCAACCAGCGATTCTTTTTGTCATTATCGGTCTATTACTTGGCCAGTATGTAGTGCCAACTAGCAATCAGTTAGCGCACCAAGTCAAACATGACAAGCCTTTGCTATCAAGTGCCATCAATGGTTATTGGGACAAACAAGCCAACCGCATCATCAATATTGACTATGCTAATACCAAAGGCGAGCTCAAAAATATCAAAGTTTGGCAGCTAGACGACAACGCCCATATCCAACAAGTGCTGCAGGCCGATACCGGCAGCTTTGTCAGTCAAAATACCGCCGATAAGACATCGGGCTGGCAGCTGCAACAAATCAAACAATTGACCATCGCCGCCGATGGACACAGTCAATTAACTACCATCCCGACTATGACGCTGCAATTACCCATTGAGCCGTCAGCGATTTATCTGTTAACACGCAGCCCTGATAACATGTCAGTGACCGAATTATGGCAGCACCAACAGCTCTTAGCCAAAGACAAACGCCGCTCGCTTGAGCATGAAGTTGCCTTTTGGAAAAAGCTATTGGCGCCTCTTGCCATGCTATCGCTAGTGTTGGTTGCTTGTTCATTTGTATTTGGCTCCTTGCGTAACCAAAGCTTGGGCTATCGCATTGTGATTGCTCTGCTCTTTGGCTTGGTATTTAGTTATCTGCAAGATTTGGTCGGGTTTGTCAGTCTAAGCACGGGATTTTCACCGTTTTTTATGGTGCTGTTACCGATTATTGCCAGTGCCGCGCTTGGCGTGTATTTAATTAGAAATAAAAACTGATATGTCTGCTGATTTATTGACTGACCCGCGTGTCGAAGCCCATCCGTTTGGTAACTTCTTTTTTGCTGATACCAAAGTCTTGATGATGGGTACCATGCCGCCCACACCTGATAAATGGTGCATGGCATTTCATTACCCCAATTTTTATAACGATATGTGGCGTATCATGGGCAAGGTGTTTTTTGATGATATCGATTATTTTCGAGTCGGTGACGAAAAACGCTTTGATGCCGAAAAAATTAAAGCATTTTTACAGGCTTATAAAATCGGTGAATGTCCCTCAGTCACTCATGTCATCCGCGAAAAAGGCAATGCGGCTGACGAACATTTGACCGTGGTTGCGACGGTTGATTTGGGTAAAGTTTTGGCACAGCTTGAGCAGGTCAAGTGGATTTACACCACCGGTGGCAAAGCCACAGAAGTGCTGATAGCGCTGGTCAACCAAAGTATCAGTGACCCCGCGTCACCCTATTTTGATCCCAGTCAAACACCCTATAAACTGCCAAAAACTAATCAGTTCATTGAAGTTAACGCTTTTGGGCGAACATTTGGTATTTATCGGTTGCCATCGACCTCGCGCGCTTACCCGCAAAGCTTGGAGAAAAAAGTAGCCGCTTATCGCGCGTTTTTTACCTTGGCAGGGATATTGCCTGCAAGCGACAGCTAGCATAATCGACAGCTAGCACAATCAGCAGTTAGCAAATGATAAGCAAGCTGCCATGACACAATTGATATAGTCACTGTACTTGCCCTATTTTATACTCTTGCTTAAGACTGATAATCAATGCTGACCGTCAACGCATACAGTCAATGCTTACAATTACCATTTCAAAACCAACCGTATAAAAAATCAAGGCATGGGAGCCGATGCATGTCCAACACTGCACCATCAATCTTGCTTATCATCGCAGTTATCAGCATGATTGGTTGTGAGCAATCTGATTCTCAGCAGCCAGCACCCCCTACCGCTGCCACCGTGAGCGCGCCCCAAGAATTCGATGATAAACCATTGCCCCAAGTATTAGACACACAGGCAATCAATAAAAACATGCTTACCGTCAGTCAACTGGCACAAGGTTATGTGATGCCTGACTCAAGTACCATCAATGACTATCAAGAAGCGTATTTTACTGTCATCAAGCAGCCAAGCATAGATGCGGCTGCAGCGAGTGACCCAACTGCCCTCAATCAATTTGACTATATACCCATCTCGCCTGATATGATTTTTGTCAAAGCTATGCTGAGTCATTTTGATGAAACCATCGCGCTTGCCAGTATTGAGCAGCGATATGGCAAAAATCCTGAACTGCTAGGTTTAGCCCGAGACATTATCAGCTCACGCCAAAATGAATCACAAATATTACAGAATTGGCTTGCCATGCAACTGATTCAAAACACCGCGGACCCTAATCAGCCGATGGCAGATAGTGTGGCAGCCCAGCAAGAAATCGATAGCATTATCGATGATATGCAGCAAGAAATGGTGGACACGGTCATGACTAAAAATGCCGACCAAGCATTTGCCCAAACCGTGCTGATTCATCATAAAGGCGCGATTGCGTTCTCACAAGTGGTTGCCAAATATGGTAACGATGACAAAGTGCGTAGCCTTACCAATACCCTAATCGATACCCAACAAGCCGAAATTCAACTTCTACAAAATTGGCTCCGTAACCACGGTTATGCCCAATAATCGTTTGCTGTAGCAAATAAAAAGGGCAGGTTATCGCGCCATAACCCGCCCTTTTTTAGCATTAAATTCACCCAAATTGGTGTTGGCTAACTTGATGTTTGCTAGCTGTCATCCACATCATGAACCATTCGCGTGAGCGTGATTTGCCGCTGTAACTGCCGAAGCGGTCTTAGCTCGTCAAGCAGCGATAGTATTAAGCCAATCGCTTGTGGACTGGCATCAAAATCGCGGCGTAGGCGTGAGGCAAGGCGCACCGTTGTCAATTGTGCGCTATTAAAATAGGGCTGGCTGTCGATAGCAGGCGTTTCAGCATAAATAATATCTTCATCCATTAGCGCTAATACCCAGCTTTTATCCCAACTACTCGCCATAATCAAATCATCTAAGGTTAACCGTAACGATAAATCCATATGGGTGGTTTGAGCCATGTTGTACTCCTGTTGCGTCTCTATAGTTATGTTTGGTGCTGGTTTGTCATTTTTTTTATTGTACTGCCTGTTTTTTTTGCTTAGTTATCAATAGCGCTTAATTATCAATAGATTAGCGCGTTGGCACAAATGAGGCAAATGCCGATTTGAACGCTTCAAACGCTTGGATATCTGCGTCTGTATCGATTTTTGGCAACACGATATTTAAGCTTAAATATAAATCACCGGCTTCTTTGGCTGGGATACCTTTACCTTTAAGGCGAAGATTGGTACCGGTGCGGCTATTTTTTGGTACATTGACATTGACCTTGCCAGCAGGCGTGTTGACCGTGATTTGACCGCCCATGGCTGCTTCCCAAGGCGCAACGTCTACCGTTTGAAAAACGTCTTTGCCTTCTACACGGATATTGTCTGAATGATTAAATTTAATTTTTAGGTACAAATCGCCATTATCACCGCCATACGGGCTTGGATTGCCTTGTTTTACCAAGCGAATTTGTTGCCCTTCGGCAATACCTTTGGGGATTTTGACTTCAATGGTTTTGGTTTGATAATCCAGCCCTGTCGCGGTTTGTACGGGTAAATTTATGCTAATTTTACGGGTATCGCCTTCATAAGTGGCTTTCAAATCAATTGATAACTCGGCGTGCTGATCGTCGCCTTTGGTCGAGCGTTGCGACTGTCTGCCACCAAATCCGCCTGCACCGCCCCCGAATGTCGAGAAAATATCATCAAATCTAAAGCCACCCGCGCCTTGCGACTGACGACCGCCAAACCCACCGGCACCACCAAACTGACGGAGGATTTCATCCAAATCCGCTTGGCTCATATTGGCATTAAAGCCCTGACCGCCGCCCATGCCGCCCCCCATACCGCCAAAGCCTTGACCCATATAAGGATTGTCGAGCATCAGATCGTATTGGGCGCGTTTTTCAGCGTCCTTGAGCGTTTCATAGGCGTTATTGATTTCACCCATTTTGGCGTCGGCATCGGGTGAGTCGTTGATATCAGGGTGATATTGTCGTACCAGTTTGCGATAGGCTTTTTTAATATCTGCTTCACTGGCTTTTTTATCGACGCCTAAAATGTCATAATAGTTTTTTTCTGCCATTATTGTTGTCCTTAAAATTTTGCAAATAGTGCTATTTGCGCAGCAATGTGATGATATTAATATAATGGCTGTTTTGGCATTTTTCAAAACTTCTTTGGTAATTGACGATAGATTAGCGCCAAGTGATATCAGCGCTTAATCGCGGTTTTGGGCTTTTTTTGACAACAGGATAACAGATGACAAAAGTTGCATTGTTAGATTATGGCATGGGTAATTTACATTCGGCAGGTAAAGCCTTGACGGCAGTGGGCGCTGATGTGTCGATCACGCGTGACCCTGCGGTGATTGCGGCAGCGGACAAAATCGTCTTCCCTGGCGTAGGGGCAATGCGCGACTGTATGGCAGAGATGCAGGCAGCAGGTATCGCTGATGCTGTCAAAACGGCTGTATTTAATAAGCCTGTGATGGCGATTTGTGTCGGGATGCAGGCGTTGTTTGAGCGCTCAGAAGAAAATGACGGGGTAGACTGTCTAGGGGTATTGGGCGGTGACGTCAAACGCTTTGATGATCATTGGCTAGATGACAAAAACGAACGCATTAAAGTGCCGCATATGGGCTGGAATACTATCACCCATATGGATTTGGCGCATCCGCTATGGCAAGGGATTGAAGATAATACCCATTTTTATTTTGTGCATAGTTTTTATTGTGTGCCGTCTGATACTTCGATTGTAGCGGCAACCTGTGATTATGGCGTCGAATTTTGTGCCAGTGTGATTAAAGATAATTTGTTTGCGACCCAGTTTCACCCCGAAAAAAGCCATACTGCAGGATTGCAGCTATTGAAGAATTTTGTGGAGTGGAGAATCTAGTAGCTTTTTTTCAAGATTTCTCGCAACGTGACAATGGTCATTTTGGTTGTCTTATCCAAAACAGGTTTATCAAATAACGGTGAATAGCTACTGGCTTCAGTTGGACTGCCTGATAGTTGCGGATGTAATTTATTTTTGCAAGCTTGGGATGTCGGTAGTGCTGCCTGTTTTAACACCTCTAACAACATTCCTTCAAGGCACAATGGCTCAGATTGCAGTAGGATAAAATTTTTCTCTTTAGCGGTTTTGGTGTCTTTTGCTTCAATCGCTACATCTGAATCCATCAAAATATAGATATAATCAAACGCTCGGTGTTGGGTCTGTTTGACTGTATATTTGATGACGTCATGCGGTGAGCCACCTCCTGCAAAGTCTAGCGTAACTTTTTTACCTGACAACCGATTATCATAAATCGACTTCATGTGTTGCAAGAATGCTTGCTCATGCTCGCCTTCACCCACGATAATTAAGGTGGTTTGTTGTTGATTGCGTATTTTTTTCTTCGCCATGCCTATCCCTTACAAATTCGGTACGGCAGAAAAAGCCCCTGCCATGTATTTGGCATAAAGGTTATCGTCATTGCGTATACCTTCCACTTCATCTAATCGCCATGCTTCTGATTTTTGGTCGATTTTTTCTACCAAATAAATTTGATGCTTGTTGAGAATATTAAATACTTCAGGCGTATGGCAAGTAAAGATAAGTTGGGCATTGTGGGGATTGGTGTGTTCGGAACGGAATAAATTAAAAATCTCTGGAAGTAAATGCGGATGTAAGTCGTTGTCGAGTTCGTCAATAATAGCAATACCGCCATTTTGTAAGACAGGTAAGATTAAACTTAGTAAGTTAAAAGCTGACTGTGTACCATTAGACTCTTGGAAAAAATTAAGTTCAAAAGTTTTCCCGTCTATAGTTCTATGTATACCAAAAGGCAATAATATTTCTTGTGTTTCTGACGAGTCTTTTGCCAAAGCAGTGATTTCCTTGATAACTATTTCCTGTATCCCTGTATCAAATTTGCATAGCAAATCCTCTGCTGTTTTCTTAAGCTTTTCATTCTCGTTAAACAATTTAGTAGCTTTAACAATAGAATTCGCATTTTGACTTAGTCTACCGCCAGCGACAACATTTGACTCATTATTCATTAAGGAATTAATAATTTTCTTAGCAATTTCATTTTCAAAAATTTCTGCGTAACTAATTAATGAAACATTTTTTTGAGCATCATTTGCTAAAGAGGGTCTAATGAAACCATTATGCCTGTAATCTAGAACACCGTTAACGTATGAACGTTTGAAAATGTAACTGAATTGACTACTAGATTTTTTGTAAAGATTTTCTTTTACAATTTGTTCCCTATTAATAACTAGTTCATACCTGTATTCTTCAAAATTATTTTCTAAGTTTTTTAGCAAAAAACCCATATGAAATGTGGCATCTTCAGACTCACTTAATATATGGGTTTGTATAACTATTTGTTTATCACTATCAAATGTTTTAGCAGAAGTACATATATACCAAGTCAAAAAAGACAATGGTTTAAGGAATTGAGTTTTCCCCGACCCATTGGCTCCAACTACCGCCATAATTTTATTTAAGCGAATGTTATCTTGGGTTGTTTTGACGGTAAAATCATAGGCAGAAGCTGTCGCCTGTTTGCCGAGTTCAAACGACAAGTCTGTCTCATCAAGATACGAATAAAAATTATTAAATCGGATATATTTAATCATAAAATTCCAAATGTCACATAAATTTGTGATTTATTGATTAATATAGCACAATTTTTTCCGTAGCAATTTAAGAATTGTAAACTGCCCTCACCACTTCCCCAATCGTGGCAATCCCTTTTTTCAGCGTGTCATCATCTTGGGCGATGCTTAAGCGGATGCACTCATGGGCGTGTTTAAAGTTTTCAGTATCCACGCCAACAAAGAAATGCTCGCTAGGAATAATCAATGTGCCTTTGGCTTTTAATCGCTCATATAATTCCACCGTGGTTATCGGCAAATCTTTAAACCATACCCACAAGAAAATCGCGCCTTCAGGCTTGTGGATTTTCATCGCATTGTTATAGGGGCTTGGCAAGTCGCCCAGTTCTTGTTTTAGCAGCTGCACCGCTAATTTGGCTTGTCCTTGATAAAACGGACGAATATGATTGTCTGACAAATCTTTTAGACGATCATCTTGTAGTAGTGGCGTTGCAATCGCCGCACCAAAACGGGTCGGCGCTAGATTGACAATGGCGTTTAGGCTGCTAATCGCTTTGACCACCTGCGGATTGGCGACCACAATCCCTGTACGCACCCCAGGCAAACCGATTTTTGATAGGCTAAAGCACAAAATAATTTGCTCATTCCAATTGAGTGTGGCTTGGCTATAGATGATATTGGGAAACGGCATCCCATACGCATTATCGATAATCAGTGGGATATCAAAGCGCTTGGCAATCGCTTCAAGGCGCGCCATTTCGTCATCGGTCAGCACGTTGCCTGTTGGGTTGGTGGGGCGTGAGCAACAAATTGCCCCGATTTCGCCGTTGTGCAATTCAGCCAAATTTTCTAGCGTATCAAAATCGACTCGGTATTTAAAAAAGCCGTCTTCACCTTGATGTTGCACAAATTCGATGCTGGGTGGCACTGCGATAAAATGCTGCCCATCCACATGGGCATCGGCATAACCCACGTATTCTGGGGCAAGTGGTAATAGAATTTTCTTATCCAGGCTGCCTTGTGTGGTATCGTCAAACTGCCCACCAAACAAGTTAAATAAATAAAAAAATGCGTTTTGTGAGCCATTGGTCAGGGCGATATTGTCTGTGGTAAGTCCCCAATCATAATGGCGATTAAAAAAATCTACCAATGCTGCAATAAACTTGGCATCGCCCTGCGGCGTTGAATAGTTTCCGATATTTTCGATGGCCATTGAGCCCATATCACCTTCGGCTAGGGTTTTAAACACCGACCAATAGGTTTGGTTAACTGTATCAATACGTGCTGGATTGCCACCGCCGAGCATATTAATCGGTTGCTCACTGTTAAGCGCATTGCCCAAATCATCCATTAACTGCAAAATACCGCTATTTTTGGTAAACTTTTCACCAAACTTTGAAAACTGCATGATTGCCCCTTTAATTTTGCCAAGCTATCTGCGTATTATAACAGGATGCCAGTGCCGTTGCCCGTTTTGACTCAGCTGTACAGCCACCATCAGGATACCCCAGCATGAAACCGCATTTACCCAAACTCAAAGGCTATAGCCACACTTGGCAAACCACCTTGATGGTGATGTTGATGGTACTGGTGAGCGTGGCGTTGTCGCTGTGGTTTTTTTGGCGCAGTCTGTATTTACCAGAGCTACAAAACCATGCGACTTATCTTGCCAATCAGCTGTTGATGATTGATAAAGCGGATAAAGATTTTAAAAACAATCCCGAGCTTAAAAATTGGATTATTGATGCCTCGCATATTAACGTGATTACTGACCCACAACAGATACCTTCTTTTCAAGAAAAAACCTTGGTGGATTATTTTACCCAGCGGATGGCAACACAGATGGAAACCGTGATGCAGCGTCCTGTATCGGTCAATTTTAAATTCAAACCCGTACCGATTTTGTATATTCAAGACAGCGCGCATCCGGATGTTTGGCTGCAAGAGCCCGTAAAGTTTTATGCCAAATATAGCCCAACATCGATTTATTTTTTCTTATTGGGGATTCCGCTTGCCACGTTGCTGACTATTTTGTTTTTGGTCAGACAATTAAATCGCCCGCTCAAACGCCTACAAAAAGTGGCGATTGATTACATCACCCTTGGGCACGCCAACAATTTGGCGACCAATGAAGGCTCAACAGAGATTCGTCAGGTGAATTTGGCATTTAACCGACTATTTCATAACCTGACCCAAACCCAAAAAGAACGCAATATTATGCTCGCTGGTATTTCCCATGATTTGCGCACGCCACTGACGCGGATGCGACTCACAGCTGAGATGCTACCCGATGAGTTTTTGCGGGAAGGGCTAGTGTATGACATTGAGGACATGGACGCGATTTTGGAGCAGTTTATTTCATTTATGAAAGATGGCTCAGATGAAGCGGTAAGATTGACCAACCTGCGCCCCATCATTAACGAGATTGTGGTGCAGTTTGCCCCCACCCCATTTATTATCGATATCCAAGACGATCTGCCCAGTGTGCCATTGCGACCCTTATCCATCAAGCGTCTCATCGTTAATTTGGTCAATAATGCTTGTCGCTATGGTCAGCCGCCCATTCATATTGAGATTAGCATTGATAATGCTCTACAGCCTACCGAGCAAGTGGTCACCGATGAAAATCTAACGCCAGAGATAACCTCTAGACAAAAATACTTAACCATCAAAGTTAGCGATGAGGGGCAAGGCGTTGCCGAAGATCAGCTTGAGCGGATTATGCAGCCATTTGAGCGGGGCGAAACGGCACGTACCACGCAAGGAAGTGGACTTGGGCTTGCGATTGTAAGCCGCATTACTCACCTGCACAATGGTAGCGTCATCGCTCGTAATCAGCCCAATGGCAGCGGTCTAGTAGTAGTGGTGAATATTCCGATTATAGAATGAATGATTATAGAGCAAGGATGACAGAAAACTAATTGGTTGCTTAATAGGTTAGGCTAACCATGATTCCTTAGTAGCTTTGGTTTTGATAGCTTTGGTTTGGATAGCTTTGGTTTTAGTAACCTTGATTTTTGATAGCCATTTTTACTTTTTAGTACCAATCATGGGGGGTAGTTCACTTGACACATCGGTGGCTGTGACAGGATGAACCAATGCTGCGCGCGCCTGTGAGACGGACTGGCTTTCAGTAGGTTTGCGCAAAAAACTATAATAACCAAAAACAGCCATGTTGAGTGCCACCAAGGCTAAAAACAGGTAACGCATGCCATCCTCGCTTGTGATGATTTCGCTCATCGGTTAATTGATGTGCGCAAATTTTGCTAAACCATTGCATAACTCACTAAAATTTAGCCCAGTCTGAGCTAATTTGCAAGTGTCACTGGTAACGAGCTTATGACCCTTGCGCTTGCGTATATTTTTTCTCGCTACTTTTTTGGGTAATTTCATCCGCTTCAATACTTGAAGCTAGCTGGCTTTTCGGCCACTTCATGATAAATCGCGCCCCACCCAAGGTCGGGCTTTCATCCACTGACATACGACCATTAAACCAAAACGCAATTCGAGACACGATTGATAAGCCAAGACCATAACCACCCGAGGCACGGGTACGACTATCATCCAGACGCGCAAATGGGATAAAGACTTTTTCACGGTCTTTTTCTGGAATACCCTGTCCATCATCTTCCACACTGATAAAGGCTTCATTTTTTTCTAAGCCTGCTGAGATGATAATGGTGCTTTCGGCGTACCGGGTGGCATTGCCTGCCAAGTTTTGCAACACGCGGTGTAAATAGCGTCTATCAGCTTGTGCAAACGCACCTTTTTGTACCTTGCCTACTTTGACGGTAACAGGTTTACCAAGCGCATTGGTCTCACGGGCAATCTGCGAAACAAGTTCTTGCAAATCGACATCTTCCCAGTCCATTTTGGGTGAGCCTTCCTCAAGCTTGGCATAGGTTAAAATTTCATCAATCAAGCCATTGAGCGATTCGATATCCTGATCGATATAATCACGCTGACTCATCCGATCGTCATAATCATCCGTATCAGCCAGCATATCCACGGCAAAGCGAATACGTGCTACTGGGGTGCGCAGCTCATGGGATACGGCACGGGTCAACTCGCGCTGGGATTCAATCAAACGGCGGATGTGCTCAGTCATACTATTAAAGGTTGCCGCTAGATGGGCAATTTCATCTTCGCCCACGACTTTTACTTTGGTATTGAGCTTACCTTCGCGCACTTTGGTGATACCGCTTTGAATGAGCTGCAGTTTACGCTCTAATGGGAAAATCAGCGCATACACCCCTAGACTGATTAAGAACATACTAATGAGCGTGATACTAATAATCAGATTAAGCGGAAACCAGTTAAACAGTGGAATGGGTCCCAAATCCACCACAGTATCTTGGAGTTCAGTCGGCGCTAGTACCCGAATCGATGAATTCTCTACACTGGTATTGTCACGGAACATAATCACGATATCTTTGCGATACAGTCGCGCTTTTTGGTCGGTATCAAGTTGCAGTTTATTAACGGATTGCAAGGTGAGCTTAAAAGGGAAAAATTTTTGAATTTGTTGCAAGCGTTGCTGTTTTTCTGCCAAGGTGCGATAGTAAGACAAATCATCGAGCAGCAACACGCCTATCCCTTTAATTTGTTGCTCATTGAGTTTATTGACGCTGACATGCAAGACGTTGTTCTCACCCGAGACTTTATGATAAATCTCTGCGGTATTGGTATCGCCATTAAAACGTACTACGGCTTGTTGTTTGTTGAGTCGATTAATTTCGCTGGTTTTAAAATCCGCTTTTGAGGTAGGTTCGATTTCAAACTTAGTATCAAATAAGGTACTGACATCAGAGAGCCAAAAATTACGCTCTTGCGCCGTTACTTGGCGCGACAATCCTGAGTCAATGAGATAAAATGCCGCTGATGCCATATCCTCGCGATAAGTCTGTACGCGCTCTGCGTTGATAGTGGTGATAAGCAATTGCGCAAACAACGCAACCAACAAACAGATAAGTAACAGACCTGCATAAATCCGCAGAAAGATGGATTGGTTTAAGGACGATAATAGTGGCATAAAAATCTAGGGTTAAGGTCAAAAGATAATAGCCGTATTATTACTTACCAATGCAGAGATTACAATGTGAAATTGTTGAAAAACTAGCTTGGTATTTAGCAACAAAGTAGTGATTGGTAGCAGTTTTGCTACTTTTAACAATGCCACAGCTTGCCGCTGATTACTGGGCGGCGGGTTTTTGCAAGGCTGCCAAAATTGCCGCTTCACCTTTGCTATTGCCAATCGCTTGCTCAATCATGTTGCCGTTTTCATCGAGTACCGAAATCACATTCGAGTGATTGATCATGCCACCTTCGGCAAATTGATAACGGATATTCATGGTATTGGCAAGCATACGGATATCATCATCACTGCCGCTTAAAAATACCCAGTTACCATCGGTTTTGTAATGCTCACCAAATTTTGCCAATACTTGTGGGGTATCGCGTTTTGGATCCAAACTCACCACTAAAAAACCCGTTTTCGCTTTGATATCTGCTGGTAGTTTGTCTTGCATGTCCTTCATGGTTTTCATCATAATTGGGCAAACTTGCTGACAGCTGGTATAGATAAACGCCGTGACTTGTTTTCTACCTTTTAAAGCATTGAGATCAAATAGCTTGCTCGTTTGATCCGTCCATTTGCCATTGGTTAGATAGACAGATTCTGTACTTGCCAATGCAGGCGTGCTTGCTGTCCCCACATCTTGATGATTCATTTTGCTATGGTCCATACCTGCCATATTGTCATGCGTCATCTTGCTATGATCCATTGCCGCAGAAGCGGCTACTGGCGTGTCGGTTTTGACATCGGCTTTGGTGTCGGGTTTTTGACAACCCGTTAGTGCTAGACTGCCGATGGCAACACACAAGGTAAAAATAGAAAAGTTATTTAACATATTCAACTCCTTTAACATAAGGATCATTAATCCAATCAATTATAGTATTTATTTGGCTTAGCCATCTAGGTTAGTCCTCTGCTTTTGCACAGCGAAAACCAAGACTTGATAGGGCAAACTTTGACGCCAAACTTGAGCGGAAACCATAGCGCATAAATGCCGCATAGTCTGAAGGATCGACCGCCCCTGCTGCCCCAGAACCACAAAACAGGCCTTGATTTAGGCTGCCGTCCGAACGTGACTCACCCGTGACAAGGTTGCTATTGAAGTCATCTGTCCATTCCCAAATCAGGCCATGCATGTTATGCACCCCCCAAAAATTGGCTTTATCCTGTGCGATGTCTGTCAGTGGTTTTTTGGCAGAGTCGCCATACCAAGCCAAGATTTTTTGATTATAGCCTTTTTCGCTACTACCATTTTTGCGGGTTTCTGAAGCTTGGGCAACGTACTCCCACTGCGCCACGGTTGGTAATTTTTTACCTTGGGCTTGACAGTATTCATTGGCGGCATACCAAGACACATAGACTACGGGTTTTTGCAAGTCGGCGACTACTGGCTGGTATCCTTGCTGGGTATTTTTTTGCCAATGTTTAAGATAATCCGCTTCGGTGAAGAGCTTGGCAATATTTTGTTTTTGCCATTTTGGATTGGCTTGCACAAATTGATAAAACTGCGCGTTAGTTACTGGCGTTTTATCTAGCTTAAACGCTCTCACTTGCACAATCGGACTATCTTTACTCAAATATAAAGGACGGTAAGCTCCCTTTTGGATTTTTGCCATGTCGGTATTGGTTGCGTAGCGGCTAAAGAGCGCTTTTGGTAAAGGTGTTACTGGCATGGTAGTATCAATATCAAGGGTGGGTTCGGGTCGTTGCGCATTGGCTTGCATGGCGATGGTACTGGCAGTTTGAACGCTATTACCTTGTGTGGGCGTCAGACTGGGGTGAGATGCCGCGGCTTGGTCATTGTTGTTCGCTGACTGAGTTTGGCTTGCTGGCTGGGTGGATTCAGACTGGCAGGCAGTCACGCTAATAGCACACAACAATGCTGCCAATGTGATAAAAGAAAACTTGACGGATTGCACCATTTGACCGCTCCTAGCACTAGGATGTTGTGGCTGACTATCATAATATCGGCATAATATCGGCATACTAGCAGCTGATAAATTGAGATCAGTTTTTAACCAAAAACCCAATCCATCGATAAGAATAGATTGGGTATCAATGTTATATAGAATGTTATATAGAATGTTAAATACGGTGTTTACCGATTTTCACATTATTATTGGTGATGTAAGCTACTAAAGCGCAGGTTTGGTCTGTTTTGCTTTTGCCACCTCTTCGGCAGATAGCTCCCCACCTTTATTGCCAAAACTGTTGAGCACATATGTCACCACGTTGGCAATTTGTTGGTCATTGAGCGATACTGCTGGCATGACGCTGTTAAAGGTTTGACCATTGACGGTCACTTTGCCTGATAGACCATTTGCCACGATGCTCGCTGCACGTTTGTGGTCAGCGTTCAAGAAATCAGAGGCTGCCAATGGTGGGAAGGCATTTGGCACACCTTTACCATCTGGTTGGTGACAGGCAGCACAGTTGGCTAAGTAAGTATTTTTACCCATAGCAATTTTTTCTTGCAAGCTTGCAGGTACTTTTTGTGCTGGTGCAGCTGCGTTATCGATATTTTGTGGCGCGCCTTCTGGTAGATAAACTTGGTCGTTTTGTTTGCCAGAATAGACGGTTTTGTTTGGGTCACCTTCAACTTTTATGATACCCAATGCCCCTTTGTTAAAAGCACGGAAGATTGAGTGGTCAACCATCACAAAGTCACCTGGGACTTCAGTTTTGAAGGTGGCAATCGCCGCCCCACCTGCTGGGATTAGGGTCGTTTGGACATTGTGGTTTTCAAGCTTGCCCGCCTCTACGTTGACTGTGTCAAAAATTTCGCCAATCACATGGAATGAAGACACCATGTTGGGTCCACCATTACCGACAAATAGACGAACGGTTTCACCCACTTTTGCTTTGAGCGCGTTTTCACCCGTCAATGCTCCGACAGAGCCGTTGAAGACGACATAGTCAGGTTTTTCTTCAATCGCTTTATCCATATCAAATGGTTGCAGACCTTGTTGGCCGTATTTACCTTTGGTATAGAAGTCACCTTGCATCACATAATATTCTTTATCAACTTTTGGTAGTCCTTCTTTAGGCTCAACCAAAATTAGCCCATACATACCATTGGCGATGTGCATACCCACAGGCGCGGTCGCACAGTGATATACATATAGACCAGGATTTAACGCTTTAAAACTAAAGGTTGAGGTATGCCCTGGCGCGGTCATTGACGAGGCTGCACCACCACCTGGACCTGTTACAGCATGTAAGTCGATATTATGTGGCATTTTTGAGGTTGGATGGTTTGAAAGATGGAATTCCACCTCATCGCCCTCACGTACACGGATAAATTGACCCGGTACTTGTCCACCAAACGTCCAGAACATGTAGTCTACACCATCTGCCATACGCATGACTTTTTCAACGGTTTCCATTTTGACCACGACTTTGGCAGGGGTTTTACGAGTGATCGGTGGTGGTACATTAGGCGCGTGCGTCAACACTGCTTCTTCAGTTGCTAGCGCACCGCTGGTAGTCTCTGTGCTTGTCGTTGTGGTAGCACTAGCGGGTGTACTGGCAGATTTGTTGGTATCGGCAGTTGGCTCGCGGTCAGCTTGTGACTTGGGTGCACAGCCTGTCATAAGAATCGACGATGATGCAATCACGGCAGCGATTGCACCTGCTAAGAGAGGTTGGTGGAACTTTGCAGTTTGGCGAGCATTCATGGGATCGTTCCTTATGCTTGGCTATAATGTTTGACTACAATATTTAGCTATAGACATCAGGTGAGGCTGTGAGTTTCTATCCCTTAAATCACTTGAGATACTTCACATTTACCCTGTTTTCTTATAATATATATATTAAATATATCTTTTTCTAAAATCAATCTATTTTGTATGTTTTTGTAGTTTATTTTGAGATTAGCCGAGTCCATCAATTTACACTAGAATTATGGACGCGTTATCAATATAAAAAAGCGTATAATATGTGGTTAGTTATATTCAATTTATGCTGCTCATTAAATAACCAAGTCGTTTGTAACCATACGGATTCATCAGTTATCCTAATAAACCAATTGGACCAATTGACCCAACTGCTCTAAGCTACTTGGTAAATTAAGCTGAACTTTTTTCATCTTAATCTACTCTTTTTTTTTCATAATGTATCTAGTTGTTTTTTTTCGTAACTAAATGTTAGTTGATACCGAGATAATATGAGAATTACCCAATACAGTGACTATGCATTACGCACTTTAATTTATTTAGCCGTCGTCCCAAAACAGCATGAACTTGGCAACATTCAAGCGATTGCCGATAGCTACCAAATCTCTAAGAATCATTTGACGAAGATCGTCCATCATCTGAGTAAGATTGGACTCATTGAAAGTGTACGCGGCAAAAACGGTGGTATTCGCCTTGCGTTTGCCCCAAAAGACATCAACATCGGTACGGTGCTACGCCATACTGAGGTTGATTTTGGGATGGTCGATTGTTTTTTTGGCAATCATTTATCCAAAAAAGATGACGGGGTGACTGATGATGGGGGGAATAGTGCCGATATGACTATCCATGCCGAACAAATTGGTGTAGTAAATTTCTCCCAAGTCAGTAAAGAAATTCCCATCACCCCACATCATTGGATTGAAAAAAAAGAACAACTGCCCGTTTATTCTAGTTGTGTCATCTCGCCCGTATGCCAACTAAAACCTATCTTGTTTGAAGCGATTGAAGCGTTTTTAACCGTGTTTGATCGTTACTCGCTCGCTGATTTGGTTAGCAATCCTGAAGAGATACGCGCGTTATTATCATGATTTTTGCTAGTAGCGGTAAAAGCGCGATAATCAACGCGCTTTTTTTTATGCGTATTGAATAAAAAAACAGAGCATCCTAGATGCTCTGTTTTTTTATTGACCAATTATACACGATGTGCAGGGGTGGCAGGGTCTGGATTTTCTTCAACCGTGTCAAAAGGCTGTACAGGTACTGCCGCATCAGGCGAACCGATGTTAAATGCCATTTTTACCACTTGCCAAGCCACACTACACCCACCTGCGATAAAGACTAAGTCACTGATGGTGCGAATCCAGCGTAAGGTTTCTAAGAAGTCTAGTTGTAAGAAACCTTCACTACGGGCATACCATAGACCTTGTGTCATGGACGCATAGGCTTGATAAATACCGATTGGTAGTAAGCTAGTCACAATCATACCGACTAAGCCAAGATTCAATCCCCAAAAACCTACTTTCATTAAGCGATCATTAAAGCGGTACTGTGGACGAATGTAGCGCATGACCAGTAGGATAAAGCCAAGTGCTAGGAATCCATAGACCCCGAATAACGCTGCGTGTGCATGCACGGCAGTAGTATTTAAGCCTTGTAGGTAGAATAGTGAGATCGGTGGATTAATCATAAAGCCAAACACACCCGCACCTAACATATTCCAGAATGCCACCGCAACGAAGAATAACACAGGCCATTTTAAGCGATCCATCCAATCTGCGTGACGTTGCATTGACCAATGCTCATACGCCTCATAACCTAACACGACGAGTGGTACGACTTCTAAAGCAGAAAATGACGCACCGATGGCCATAATTGGGGTCGTGGTACCTGTGAAATATAAGTGGTGGAAGGTACCAGGAACACCGCCGAGTAGGAACAACGCACCAGAAGTAATTGATGAAGCAGTTGCGGTACGACGAGTCACCAACCCTAAGTTAAAGAAGATAAAGGCAATCGCAACGGTGGCAAATACTTCAAAGAACCCTTCCACCCATAGATGAACCACCCACCAGCGCCAGTATTCCATAATCGCGATTGGCGTGTGCTCACCATAAAGTAAACCTGGGCCGTAGAATAAACCCACGCAAACCACTGAAGCTAAGAACATAAACAGTAAGTTTTTATCGCCTTCACCTTTAAATGCAGTTAAAGCACCACGAAGCATCAATACCAGCCAGAACAGGACACCAACCCATTTAAGAATTTGCCAGAAACGACCGATATCGATAAATTCATAACCTTGATGACCAAACCAGAAATTTAAGTTATCAGGCATCATTTGGTGAATTGCGAAGAATTGTCCAGCAAAGGAGCCCAAACAAACAATAATCAGTGCCACCCAAAGAATATCAACACCCAATTTTTGGTATTTTGGGTCTTTACCGCCATTTAGAATAGGAGTAATGAACAAACCAACAGCCAAGAACGCAGTAGCAACCCAGAACAATACTGATTGGATATGCCAAGTACGCGCTAATGAATAAGGAAGAATTTCAGATAAATGGATGCCATAGAAATCTTGACCTTCAACCGTATAGTGCGCAATCAAACCGCCCAAGAAAATCTGTGCAATAAATAAACCCATCACCAAGAACGCATATTTTGCTAAGGCTTTTTGTGAAGGGGTTAATTCGATTAAGCTGATGGGGTCTTTTTTAGGAATGCTAAGTTTAACTTCGCCTTCTTCATGATGTAAGAATGACCAGCCCCAGACTAAGAAACCGACACCTGCAATCAAAAATACCACACTGGCAATCGACCAAATCACGTTTTCAGCGGTTGGTGTATTGTCAATGAGTGGCTCATGTGGCCAGTTGTTGGTATAAGTGGCGCCTGTTTCAGGACGTTCAGCCGATGCGGTCCATGCTGTCCAAAAGTAGAAATCAGCAAGACGCTCACGTTTGGTAAGATCAGGCAAGGTATTTTCTTTCATCGCGAAACTTTCACGCGATTTTTGGAAATCAGGATTATCACCGTAAAGATCGATATAGTATTGTGCGGTTTTTTCCATCGCCGCGATACGAGTCGGTGACAAGGTTACAGTATCGTTTGCGGCGTTATGCGCGCTACCTTTGCGGTATTCCTGTTTAAGTGCCGCTTCAAGCGGTGCTTTTTGTTCAACGCCTAATTGATCGAACGGTTTTTGATATTGTGCTTGCGCTTTAATATCTAGCCAAGTGGTCAACTCACGATGTAACCAGTCTGCCGTCCAGTCAGGGGCTTGATAGGCACCATGACCATAGACAGAACCTAGCTGCATACCGCCCGTTGATTGCCAAGCAGATTGACCTTTTAAGATATCGTCATTGGTCATCACCACTTGACCCGATTGGTCAACAAATTTTGCAGGAATAGGCGGTGTGGTACGATAGATTTCGACCCCACCCCAACCTAATAGCGAGAAAGTGACAATCAAAATCGCAATCAAGGCTATCCAATGACGTTTAAATTCACCCATTGTCGTTTTCCTTTTTAGCAAAAGTTAAGAGGGTTTTATAAGTGAAACTTGCAACATCATTAAATGTATTTTATTTACATGTATAATGTTACTAGTATGTTTTTAAATTGTCTTATTGGAAATTATAACATATATATAAAATATATGTTAATAGCCAAATGCTATTTTGTATAAAAAAAATAAGCCAGCACGAGGCTGACTTATTTGATTATCTGCTTTAAAAAAGCAATTAGTTTTCTTTGACAAACAGATAGCCTTTACTGCGAACGGTTTTGATACGTTTTGGGTTTTCTGGATCATCACCAATTTTTGGACGGATACGAGAAATACGTACGTCAATCGAGCGGTCTTGACCATCATACTCGATACCACGCAGACGTTCAAAAATATCTTCACGCGATAAGATACGACCTGCATTTGATGCCAATAACCACAACAAATCATACTCCGCACTGGTAAAGTCAACAAGCTCATCGTTCAAAGTAACCGAACGACCGCCGTTATCAATAACCAAATCACCAAATTCAAGACGCTGCGGCACTTCATCGGTTGGCGCGGTATCAGAGCGGCGCAATAGTGCACGGATACGCGCTAATAACACACGGGGTTGAACCGGTTTTGCCACATAGTCGTCTGCACCCATTTCTAGACCTAACACTTGGTCCATATCTTCGGTACGCGCGGTTAGCATTAAGATAGGGTTATGAAAATGAGGACGTACTTCACGGCATACCGTCAGACCGTCACTACCTGGCAGCATCACATCAAGCACCACCATATCAGGCTGCTCAGCCACAATACGACGAATCGCACGGTTGCCGTCAGTTTCAATTGCCACATCTAGACCATTTTTACGCAAATAATCTTGGGTCAAAGTGGCAAGACGCTCATCATCCTCTACAATCAATACGCGGGGTATCAACTCTTCTTCTGACATAATTTCCTCCAAAAAAATTTATACATACTCTTAATACTTATATCAGAATATATCTTTATTTATCTATCAGCAATAAGTAATGAAAGTTTACGCATTACCTGTACTACTACAATATAATTGAATTAATTTAGCGAAAAAATAGCCAATTTAATATTGTTAAAACGTAACTAAACATAAAAAAGTATAAATACCACATATAAAAAGATGCAAAAGCATACGATATAATGTTGTCTGTTCAATAACTGATAAAATTTTTTGTTAACTTTTGTTTAAAAGGTAGTTAGCAAATTTTTAAGCACTCTTTTTTAAGCACCCATAAAAAAACAGTGGTCATAGCCACTGTCTTTAAACATGTGCGTATCAAAATTAGGCACGGTTTTTGAATTTCTTTAAGGTTTGCAATTGTGCCAAAGATTCTGCCAATGCTGCCAAAGCCGCAGAGGCAGAGGTGTCAATATCGGCTTTTTGATTTTGCAAGGTTTGTTCTGCATGGCGACGTGCTTCCAAAATTTTGGCTTCATCTAAGTCATGCGCACGTACTGCCGTATCTGCCAATACCGTCACTAAATGCGGTTGCACTTCTAAAACACCGCCTGATATGTACACCATTTCATCATTGCCATTGCTGGTTTTGATCTGCATGGGGCCTGGTTTTAATAGCGTAATAAAAGGAATATGTCCTGGCAAAATACCGACCTCACCTTCTACACCAGTAGCAATTAACATACTAATCTCACCAGAGTAGATAGTTTCTTTCGTACTGACGACATTACATTGTAAAGTTGCCACAGTTCTCTCCTATGGTATTGCAAAATTAGGTTGATAAAACCCTGTTAATATAGTTTAAACTAACAGGGTTTGATTGAGAAATTAGCCGCGTAGTTTTTCTGCTGCAGCAACCACTTCTTCAATACCACCTTTCATGTAGAATGCTTGTTCTGGTAAGTCATCATACTCACCATTTAAGATTGCTTTAAAACTTTGAATAGTTTCACGGATTGGTACGTATTTACCTGGTGAGCCGGTGAATACCTCTGCAACGTGGAAAGGTTGTGACAAGAAACGTTGGATTTTACGTGCACGGTACACCACTAATTTATCATCTTCTGATAATTCGTCCATACCCAAAATCGCAATAATGTCTTTCAACTCTTTAAAGCGTTGTAATACTTCTTGAACGCCACGAGCAACAGCATAATGCTCTTCACCAATGACCAGTGGGTCTAACTGACGCGACGTTGAGTCCAGTGGGTCGACCGCTGGGTAAATACCTTGTGAGGCAATATCACGGCTCAATACCACTGTTGCGTCTAAGTGAGCAAAGGTTGTCGCGGGTGATGGGTCAGTCAAGTCATCGGCAGGAACGTATACTGCTTGTACCGAGGTAATAGAGCCTGATTGGGTTGAAGTAATACGTTCTTGTAGTACACCCATCTCTTCTGCAAGCGTTGGCTGATAACCTACCGCAGATGGCATACGACCTAACAATGCTGATACTTCGGTACCCGCTAGTGTATAACGATAAATATTGTCAACGAACAATAATACGTCACGACCTTTACCGTTTTCATCTTTTTCGTCACGGAAGTATTCTGCCATGGTTAAACCTGTCAGGGCAACACGTAAACGGTTTCCTGGTGGCTCATTCATCTGACCATACACCATCGCAACTTTATCAAGTACGTTTGAGTCTTTCATCTCGTGGTAGAAGTCATTACCTTCACGAGTACGCTCACCTACACCAGCAAATACAGATAAACCTGAGTGTGCTTTTGCGATGTTATTGATAAGTTCCATCATGTTAACGGTTTTACCAACACCCGCGCCACCGAACAGACCGACTTTACCGCCTTTAGCAAATGGGCATAGTAAGTCAATTACTTTAATACCGGTTTCTAAAAGTTCAGTAGAGTTTGATTGTTCATCATAGCTTGGCGCTTCACGGTGAATCGCCCAAGTGTTGCTGTGTTCTACAGGGCCTGCTTCGTCAATTGGGCGTCCTAAAACGTCCATGATACGACCTAGAGTACCTTTACCCACAGGTACAGAGATTGGTGCGCCAGTGTTGCTAACTGGTAGACCACGTTTTAGACCTTCAGTAGAACCCATGGCAATAGTACGTACGATACCATCACCCAATTGTTGTTGTACTTCTAATGTAGTTTCTGTGCCTTCAACTTTTAAGGCATCATAAATTCTTGGTACGCTTTGACGGTCAAATTCAACGTCAATAACCGCGCCAATAATCTGTACAATACGACCGCTACTCATTACGCTCTCCTTGAATGTAGGTCAATTATGAAACAGCAGCAGCACCGCCAACGATTTCCGAAATTTCTCGGGTAATCGCCGCTTGACGCAGCTTGTTGTAAACCAATTGTAATTCGTTAATTAAGTTACCTGCGTTATCCGTTGCTGCTTTCATAGCAACCATACGTGCAGACTGTTCAGAAGCAATATTTTCTACCACACCTTGATAGACGATTGATTCAACATAACGTCCCATCAAACCATCAAGCAGCTCTTTGGTAGTTGGCTCATAGATGTAGTCCCAGCTGTATTCACGATTTTCCATGGTTTCATCAACCAAAGACTCAGCCGCAATCGGTAATAAGCGTTGCACACTGGGATTTTGCGTCATGGCATTAACAAATTCATTATATACCATGTAAATCTCATCAATTTCGCCACGATTATACGCATCAAGCATTACTTGAACTGGCACACTAAGTTGCTCAAAGCTTGGGTTGTCACCATAGTGAGTTTCCGCAGCGATCACCGTACCACCGAATGTTTTAAAGAAGCTCACGCCTTTTTGACCAATCACCGCAAAACGCGTTTCAACCGATTGGCTTTTTTGTTGTTTAACGTGCTGCATCAATTTTTTGAATAAGTTGATATTCAAACCACCTGCAAGACCACGGTCAGAACTGACTACAATATAGCCAACACGATTAACCGCACGAGATACTAGGTAAGGATGTTTGTAGTCTGGTGAAGCTTTAACTAGATGAGAAACCACTCGACGCATGCTATCAGCATAAGGACGACCTAGTTGCATACGTTCTTGGGCACGTCGCATCTTACTCGCTGCAACCATTTGCATGGCGCGAGTAATTTTCTGGGTACTTTTAATACTAGCAACTTTTGCTCGAATTTCTTTTAAACTTGCCATAAATAATCCATACAGCCATGTTTAGTTTCAGTCCACGCCCATTGATATAACATGGACGAAATTTGGAAAAATGAACAAAGTAATCATAACCCCTTTGTTCATTTGTTCTATGACAATGCAGTTCTAAAATTTCACTAAATCTTAGAATGAATGATTTTGCTTATAGTTTTCAATCGCTGATTTGAATTGGTTTGCGATATCATCATTATAGTTGGCAGTGTTATCAATGTCTGCCATAAAATCACCATGTTGGTCACGTAGGTAACGTAACAAACCTGCTTCAAATGCACCCACTTTGTTGACGGGAACATCAGCTAGATAGCCTTCGTTAGAAGCATAAATTACCGCAGCTTGTTCAGCGATGCTCATTGGTGCGTATTGATTTTGTTTCATCAATTCAGTCACACGTTGACCATGGTCAAGCTGTTTACGGGTCGCGTCATCTAAGTCAGAAGCAAACTGTGCAAACGCTGCCAATTCACGATACTGTGCTAATGCGGTACGGATACCACCTGACAATTTTTTGATGATTTTAGTTTGCGCTGCACCACCCACACGAGAAACTGAAATACCCGCATTCACCGCTGGACGGATACCTGAGTTAAACAAGCTTGACTCTAGGAATATCTGACCGTCGGTGATTGAAATCACGTTGGTTGGTACGAATGCTGATACGTCACCTGCTTGGGTTTCGATAATTGGCAAGGCAGTTAACGAACCTGTTTTACCTGTTACAGCACCGTTGGTGAATTTTTCTACATACTCAGCGTTTACGCGTGAAGCGCGCTCTAATAGGCGTGAGTGAAGGTAGAATACGTCACCTGGGTAAGCTTCACGTCCTGGTGGACGACGTAAAAGCAATGAAATTTGACGATAGGCTACGGCTTGTTTTGATAAGTCATCATAAATGATAAGCGCATCTTCACCGCGGTCACGGAAGTATTCACCCATAGTACAACCAGAGTATGGCGCGATGTACTGCAGCGCTGCAGGTTCAGAAGCCGATGCAACCACAACCGTTGTATAAGCTAGTGCGCCTGTTTCTTCTAGTTTACGTACCACGTTTGCGATGGTTGAACGTTTTTGACCAACGGCTACGTACACACATTTAATGCCCGAGTGTTTTTGCGCGATGATCGCATCGATTGCCATGGCTGTTTTACCAGTTTGGCGGTCACCAATGATAAGCTCACGTTGACCACGTCCGATTGGAATCATGGTATCAACAGCTTTATAACCTGTCATTACTGGCTCATCAACTGATTGACGGTCGATAACGCCTGGGGCGATTTTTTCAACTTTATCCGTTAATTTGGCGTTGATTGGGCCTTTACCATCGATAGGATTACCCAGTGCATCTACCACACGACCTAAAAGCTCGGGTCCAACTGGTACTTCTAAAATACGACCAGTACAGTAAGCTTTTTGTCCTTCTTGGAGATTCAAGTATTCACCTAGAACAACCGCGCCGACTGAGTCTTGTTCAAGGTTTAGCGCCATACCATATACGCCACCTTCAAACTCAATCATTTCGCCGTACATGGCATCTTCAAGACCATGAATCTGTACGATACCGTCAGATACCATGACAATAGTGCCTTCGTTCTTTGCTGTGGCACCCGCAGTCAGGTCTTGAATTCGCTGCTTAATCAGATTACTGATTTCCGCTGGATTCAATTGTTGCATTGCACTGTTCCTTAAATTTTACTGACTAGAATCAATTTTGTTGAAATTTATGCCGTCAGCTGTGTTTTTAACTGTTTTAATTTGCCACGTACAGAGTCATCGATTACTTTGTCACCGACCTTAATCGTCACACCTGCAATTAGGGCAGGGTCTACATTGACATGTAGTACGACCTTCGCGCCTAGGGAGGTAGCAAGTCGGTGTTCAATGAGTTGCTCTTGCACTTGCGTTAATGGATATGCCGACGTGACATACGCATGAACTTCTTTTGCATCAGCGGCTTTTAATAAACCAAAACGCTCATTGATACTGGGTAATAATGCCAAACGATCTTGCTCTGCAAGTTGCGTCAAAAAATTAACAAAAGCATTGGAATCTGCTTGTGCCCCACCTTCAATAGCGGTGCTTAAAGTTTTAAACACAGTATTGCTATCTTCAGGTGAACTTTGGTTATAAAGGTCTTTTAAAGTAGCGACTTTAGCTTGTGCAGCAACTGCTGGATTATTGATATAATCGGCAAATGCTTTATCACTAACGATGGCATTCATCACGTTTAAGTAATCTTGCCACTCATTGACAGCGTGATGCTCTTTAGCATAATCAAATGCTGCTTTTGCATAGGGTCTTGCTAAGGTTGATAAATCAGCCATCATATCCTCACTGTACGGTTGCTACTTATAACTTGGCTGCCAATTGGTTTAACATATTGGCATGAGTTTCTGGATTGACCTTTTCTTGTAAGATTTTTTCGGCACCGAGTACGGCAAGTTCTGCAACCTGCGCACGTAAACCTTCACGGGCTTTATTAATTTCTTGATCAATTGCTTCACGCGCTTGCTGACGAATACGTTCGCCTTCCACTTGTGCTTGCACTCTGGCATCTTCAATCATTTGATTGGCGCTTTTGTTCGCTTGGTCAATGAGTGAAGCGGCTTTTGCTTTTGCTGCGATAAGCTCTTGCTCTGCAGCTTGTGATGCAGTTGCTAAGTCTGCTTTGGCTTTTTCGGCAGCATTTAGGCCATCTGCGATTTTACGTTGGCGATCCGAAATAGCAGCAACCAAAGGCGGCCACACAAACTTCATGCAAAACATCACGAAGATGGCGAATGCAATCGATTGTCCAATTAGGGTTGCATTGATATTCACTTAGAATCCCTCGTTAATTAAGTTTCTTCAATCCTTGTCCACATAAGATGATGTGGACATTGTACTGATAGTGTACCTATTAACCTGCTAAAGGATTTGCGAATAACAATAACATTGCAATACCAACACCGATCATCGGTACGGCGTCAAGAAGACCTGCCACGATGAACATACGAGTTTGCAATTGTGAACCTAGTTCTGGTTGACGAGCAACACCTTCTAAGAATTTGCCACCTAAGATTGCAAAGCCAATACCAGTGCCTAGAGCACCTAAACCAATAAGTAATGCCACTGCGATTACGGTCATACTAGCAAGTTCTGGATTCATCTAAATATCCTCATTGTTAAAAATTAATGTTCAGTTTGTGATGCAAGGCTAAGATAGACAATGGTTAGCATCATGAAAACGAACGCTTGCAAAGTGATTACTAAAATGTGGAAGATTGCCCACGGTACTGATAACACCCATTGAATCCAAAATGGCATAAGGGCGATTAACACAAAAATTAATTCACCTGCATACATGTTACCAAAAAGTCGTAAGCCAAGTGAGATAGGTTTTGCGATTAGAGTTACAAACTCTAGGATAAAGTTCACTGGAATCAATAAGATTTTAGCGATTGGGTTTTTTGCGCTAAATGGATGAAGGGTTAATTCACCAATAAAACCGCCAAAACCTTTTTCTTTAATACTATAAAAAATGATCAGTGCAAATACTGAGAACGACATACCAAGCGTCACATTTGGGTCAGTACTTGGTACGACTTTCATGTAAACATGGTGTGGGTTATGTCCTAGCAGACCACCAATTTTTTGTGCAATGACAGGCAAATAATCAACTGGCAGAAGATCCATGAAGTTCATCAAGAAAATCCACACAAAAATAGTCAGTGCTAATGGCGCAATAACCTTTGATGTGCCATGATAAGTATCACGAACGTTACTATCAACAAACTCCACAATCATTTCAATAAAAGCTTGCATTTTGCCGGGTACACCCGAGGTCGCTCTTTTTGCCACCATATAAAAAATGGCACAAAAAAGAACCCCTAAACCAATCGACCACAGCATTGAGTCTAAATGAATCGCATTGAAACCCATTTCAGAAGCTTGCTGTTTGGTTTCGGCAACTATCCAACCTTCTGTTGGGTGATTACCGAAAGTCCAGTTTGTCAAGTGGTGATTGATATACTCATTTGAAGTAATTTCTGCGTTTGCTTCTGCCATAATCTTAACTTCTTTTTTATATTGAGCCGATAATAGAGGGAGTTAGCGTCAGATATTTTGTCTAATCACAAAAATTTGTAACTTAACACTATAATCGTATCTAACTGAGCTGATGATACTCAATGAGAAGTGCAAACATGACGTCAAAGGCACATCGAGGCGTTTAAGCAATCTGCTTAACTAAGGTGATGAACCGTGAATAAACAACTTGTTTATCAACGTAATAATATAGGCTATCGACCTACTGTGTTTTGCTTGACTCAAATAAGTGGGTCATCAGTAAAACATATATGCAATTGCTTGAAAACTAATTCTTTTTAGCCAATTAGCGCTGAGCAATCGCACCTTCAAAAAATTTTCACTATATTAATTCAACTGTTACCTTTTTGTAAAGGATTAAATGGATTTATTTGTGATTTAGTTTAGGTTATTTCTGTTATTACCAAATAATTGTAAATAGCCTTTTTTTACCAAGGATTTCGGTAAGTGATAATGAGGTAACTCATTTGCAAAATTAAGTAGCCCGCGAATACCGCAATGGCGTTTAGCGGTTTTAACAGCAGAAAAATCAGTGCAAACCCAACAATGGTCAACAGCCACTTTGCCATATGGGCTTGGTAAAAACGATGAACAATTTGACGACGCTGCTGATAGCCCGATTTGCTCAAGGAAATTTTAGCAAAGATGATTTGGCTCACCCACCCTAGCACACTACCGGCTAGCAAATTTTTACTCACCACATACTGGCTATTGCCTTGCCAAACATCCAACGCAACACCGATAGCAACCAGCCCAAGTATCAGCCAAGACTGCTTGTTGATGGATTGTTGGATAGACTGTGGGTCAAATGGCTTGGCTGGTTTTGACATAGCAAAATAAGGGCTAGCTGATTGTGGGCAGGAATGATGAAAGTAGTATAGCAGAATCTTGATTAAAAATTTGGCTAAAGGTTGTTTTATCTATGCTGACGTTAATCGCCAGTCATTATGAATAGTGTATTGTTAGACTTGTTATATTGTCGGGTATGTTTATAGCTGAATCGCTAATTTCTCAGACAAATTATGCGGTTTTCATGCTAAAGTAATTTGATAGTTATTGATGATTTTATGTGATATGACCCAACCTTCTATACAATCAGCTGGAAGTTCTATTCAAGCAGCTAATAATTATGACGTAAATTGTCACCACCTATCTATGTCCATGTGTAGGCAACAAATGACCGCCGAGCAGATTGAAGCACAGATTGCTCAGATAAAACAAGATTGCCAAGCGCAAGGTTTACGTTTTACTGCGCTGCGAGAGCAAGTGTATCGTTTGATTTTACTTGCCGCCCATCCCATTGGGGCGTATGAATTATTGGATTTGCTGCAATCAGCGAGCGAAAAAGTCGTCGCACCGCCAACTGTATATCGTAGTTTGGAGTTTTTGCTCAGGCATGGCTTAGTTCATCAATTAAATTCCAGTAAGGCATTTTTTGCTTGTTCTCAGCCCACCGATCGCCATGTTGCCGCTTTTTTGGTTTGTCGATGCTGTGGCGAGGTGCAAGAGTTTAGCCACCCATCTATCCAGACCATGCTAACTGAGGTTGAGCAATCGACCAACTTTGCCACCCAATCGAGTATTATTGAGCTTTCAGGTGTTTGTGAGCGCTGCCAATAGTTCCCTATTTTATCCAATTATTTGAATGAAGATAGGCTAAAAATTATTTTGCTATTGTGTTTGTCAATTATGAGTATTTGTGATATAAAACATGCCTTATTTAATTAACTTTAGTTAATTAACCGTTGTTTGATAAAGTTGTACTGCCACGATTACCGTCATTATTCTAAGGATAACTGAGTGACGTTACTGCCAAGTTCGATATCACAACACCATGCCGATTATTTTTCAATTATTGAATTAAGTGATCTGCATCTCTTTGATGACCCTAATAAGTTAATGAATGGCGTTAATACCGCAGACACATTTGAGTCGGTATTATCCTTGGTCAAACAACAGCGCGATAATGTTGATTTGTTGGTACTGACGGGGGATTTATGCCATGAACCCACCCCAAAAAATTATGACCGTTTATTTGCAGCCTTAGACGACATCAATATTCCTTTTGTAGCTATCCCGGGCAATCATGATGTGACCCTAGAGCTGGATAGTCATTTACCCTTTGCCCAACGCCGTCATTTGCCAGTCAAAGCAGATTCTCGCCTGCAAACCCGCTATAGTATTGCCACCGATTATTGGGACTTATTGTTATTAGACTCTTCTTGTGAGGGGCACAGTCATGGCAAAATTGACGAGCAGTCATTGCGGTGGCTGGCGCAACAGTTAGCAAACGCCAATCGCCCTTGTGCGATTTTTTGCCATCATCCAATGGTGTTAATCGATTCCACATGGCTTGATGAATACACCTTAATCAATGCGGACCGTTTTTGGGAAGTGGTAATGCCGTATCTAGACCGCATTAAAGCTATATTTGTCGGTCATATTCACCAAGAAATGCATAAGATTAACTATGGGACATCGGTGTTTGGCTGCCCATCAACCAGCCTACAGTTTAAACCCTTGTGTAAAGACTATACCATTGACGAAATTGCGCCTGGTTTACGTTGGATAAATTTATATAACAATGGGTTACTTGCAACTGGTATCAAAAGAACAGATACTATCTGACTAATTTTTCATGGTTGTTGAACTTATGTTCATAAACTTAATGTCGTGAAAGTTTGGTTAGCTTGTTTATTAAGGTTTTAGCGTTTATTTTAGTTTGATTTCATATACTGGCGAATTACAGTGTTTAAAGCGTTAATAACGCGATGTCATTGGCTTAAGTGCTGAACTCGTAATGAAATTGTAAACTTAAAATTGTATCACTATCGGTTTTTAAAGGAATTAGCTATGGCATCTGCCCAAAATGAACGTGAATTAAGCTTTACCCCATATCAGCCAGCGGCTGAAGAAGAATATATGAATGACGCACAACTTGCGCATTTTAGAAAAATTTTATTAGATTGGAAAGAGCAGTTAATTAGCGAAGCTGAATCAACCAAATCTTATATTCAAGATGAATCAACGGCAATGCCTGATATTAATGACCGCGCCACCCAAGAAGAAGAGTTTGCGTTGGCACTGCGCACGCGTGACCGTGAGCGTAAACTGATTCGCAAGATTGATAAATCGATTGCTGAGATTGACAGTGGCGACTACGGTTTTTGTGAGACTTGTGGTGTAGAGATTGGTCTGCGTCGTTTAGAAGCCCGTCCAACCGCGACCCAATGTATCGACTGCAAAACCTTATCAGAGATTAAAGAAAAACAAGCATGGGGTCATGCTTAATTTATCAACATCTCCCGTTATTGGTCGCTTTGCTCCCTCTCCGACGGGAGCTTTGCATTTGGGGTCACTGGTGACTGCGATTGCCAGTTACTGTATCGCTAAGCAAGCGCAAGGCAAGTGGCTAGTACGCATTGAAGATACTGATACTGAGCGCTGTCATCCAAGATTTAGCAATTTGATTTTAGCAGATTTGGAGCGATTAGGTTTGCACTGGGATGGTAACGTTCGTTACCAGTCGCAACACCTAGACACATATCACGCGTTATTGGATGAGAAGCTAAAAGCAGTAAGTTATGGCTGTGATTGCAGTCGTAAATCCCTGCAAACTTATCAACTCGCCCATCCCAACACCCAATACACCTATCCTAGAATCTGTGTCCATAAGCGGCTATCACGCGATCATGCCATTCGCTTAGTGATGCCAGATAACCCAATGCTTTTTTTCGATCAGCTGCAAGGGGTGATTTCAGGCAATCCGCAACGAGAACAGGGTGATATTGTGGTCAGAAGGCGGCGCATTGGGCGGTCTTTTTCAAATACGCCAACCGCCAACAAAGGCATGATTAATTATATGCTGGCGGTGGTGATTGATGACGCGCAACAGAGTGTCAATCAAATTGTGCGCGGCTTGGATATATTGCCATTGACGATACCGCAAATGGTCATCGCGGATTATTTAAATTTTCCCCCTAACCAATACTACTACCACTTACCCATTTTGGTGAATGCACAAGGGCAAAAGCTGTCTAAGCAAACGCTAGCAGAGCCGATTCACGCCTACCCTGCCCCACAACTTATTAAGACCGCACTGCAATTATTACAACAGCCGCCGATTGATATGGATAAACCAACCACGATGCTCGAGCAGGCGGTTTGCCAATGGAATCATACGCCGCTGCAAGGCAAACAGCGTATAAAAGTCGATAGCTTACAAAATCTTTTGGCAACCCATTAATAATAACGACATTGATTGGCAGGAATCGTTGGGCTTTCTTTGATAATTCGCATCAACAATCCGACGATAATGAGATTAACCACCATAGAAGAACCACCATAGCTAAAAAATGGCATGGTCAACCCTTTGGTAGGTAGCATTCCCATAGTCATACCGGCATTAACAAAAATTTGCCCAAAGAACAAAATCCCAACCCCAAACGCAAAATAGCTTAAGCGTGTTTGGTGCCGTGCTAGCGCTTGGTAGCTAATGCGCATAACCGTAGTGACCAAAATAATTTGTAACACCAGTAAAAACGACACACCCACTAAGCCTAACTCTTCACCGGTAATCGCTAGTAAAAAGTCGGTATGCGCCTCCGGTAAATGGGAGAGTTTTTGGATGCTTTCCCCATAACCGACACCAAACCATTCACCTCGGGCAAAGGCTACAATACTGCGACCTAGCTGATAGTCACTATTTTTTAAGTCATCAAACGGATCTAAAAACGAGGTTACCCGCTTTAGTCGGTAACTTGCCCCCATAATCGCCATGGTACCTGCCAAAAACATGGCACCCATGATGATAAAAAACTGGCGCATGGGTAACCCGCCGACAAAAATCATCGCCGCAATACAGGTTGCAATAATCACCACCGAACCAAAGTCAGGCTGCAACATGATAAACAAGGTCAACCCCATGGCTATCAGTGTTAGCCGCAAAAAGCCTTTCCAATGGTTACGAATCTCTTCTGATCGGCGCACCAGATAATCTGAGGTGTACAAAATCATCAACAATTTTGCCAATTCAGAGGGCTGAAAATTGATACCACCCAGTTCAATCCAGCGTTTACTGCCGTTAATCACTGACCCACCGATTAGGGTATAAATAATCAGCAAAAGACAAGCCAGCAGCGCATACATAATAAAATCTAAGCGAAACGTCTTGCGAAGCGGGATAAAATATACCAGTAAACCAAGAACTGCACCGATTCCCATGTACGCCAGTTGGTGATAGAAAAAGTAAAAATCACCCAGTTTTTTGGTTTGTGCAAAAGGTATTGACGCGGACGCCACCATCAACAGACTAAATACCATAATGGTTGCCACCGTGGTCAATAGCACCGAATTGATGGGCGGAATCCACTGCCGGCTTTTCTTAGTAGAAGCGATGTTAGCTGAGAGGGATGAAGAAAGTGACGAAGAAGTCGAATGGGGCGCGGGCATAACACAACCTAAATATTAAAAATACACTAGCGAATGATTATTGGGGTTTGACTAAGCGTTGAAAAACTTGTCCACGTTCCACATAGCCACTAAACTGATCAAAACTTGCACAAGCGGGTGATAGCAATAATACGCCTAAAGCGGGGAATGTTGGCTGGTCTTGCCAAGCTTGACTGACCGCTTGTTCCAGGGTTTGGCATTTGGTTAATACAATCCCTGCAGGATTGTGAGCATCTAAACCCGCTGATGCCAAATCAGCCGCGATTTTATCGGCATCTTCTCCAATAAAGTACACCACTTGCGCATAATCCATCAAGGGTTTTGCCAGTTCAGCAAAGTTTTGACCTTTACCTTGCCCGCCCAAAATCACTGCAAGTTTTTTGCCTTTGGGCGCATATACTTTACCTAGCCCCAAAATTGCCGCGATGGTCGAGCCAATGTTAGTGCCTTTGGAGTCGTCAAAACAATCGAGCTGATGGGTGGTTGTGATAAATTCACAGCGATGTGGCAGCCCGACAAAGTTTTTTAATGTCGTTAACATACTGTCTAGCGGCAGACCTGCTAGTTCGCCAATTGCTAGGGCTGACAGCGCATTCATCAAATTATGCTCACCTTTGATCGGCACGTCTTTTTCATTGAGCAACCGCTCGCGACCCCGTGCTAGCCAGATTTCACCATCGCTATCTTTTATCAATCCGTACTGATTCATATCAGGTGCGTTACTACCAAAGCTAATGGTGGGCATATCATCGGATACTAACGGGCGACTAAGCAAGTCCTCGCGGTTGACCACAATGGATTGCACGCCTTGGAATATTCGGTGTTTGGCTTGGTGATAGCCGAGCATATTGCCATGGCGATCTAGATGGTCAGGCGACATGTTAAGCACGGTGGCTACTTTGGCGGCTAAATTGGTGGTGGTCTGTAGTTGAAAACTGGATAACTCAAGCACCGCCATCTGTATGGGCTCAAGTAACAAATCAAGCGCGGGCGTTCCTAAGTTACCACCGACACCGACTTTAAACCCCGCATTTTTGACCATCTGGCCAACCAGGGTGGTGACAGTGCTTTTGGCATTAGAGCCGGTAATCGCAATAATCGGAATATCTCGCTGTTTAGCTACCTCATGGAACAATTGAATATCACTGACAATCGCGATTTTTTTCGCACGTGCGCCATCAAACACCGGCAAATAAGGGTCAATACCAGGACTGATGATAATGCGATCTGCCACTGCCAACAGCTCGCCATCTAATGCCCCAAACTTGGTCACTATATCGGTTGGCAAGTGCTCGGCAAGTTTGGGCAGACCGGCATCGGTGACCGCTACGGGGTAGCCAAGCGCGTGTAAATAGTTGACTGCCGACAAGCCTGATTTGCCAAGTCCAACCACCACTTGTAATCCATTGCCACGTTGAATCATGCTCGATGCTGATGGCATGCTTTGGTTGGTTGAAGCAGGTGAAACGGCTGATTGAGTGGCTGAGAGTTGGCTCACGAGAATTCCTTGTAACACTTAAACTTATAATACTTAAACTTGTAACACTTAAATAAGGGTACCGCTAGAGAAGGCAATAACAATACTTGCCGTATAAGCTAAAAAACGTTTTCTATCATACCATTTTATGACAAAAAGTTTTGCGATTAAATGTGAGTTTTCATGTTTTGTAGTGACCGCAATAAAAGGCGGTTTAAATGCTACGATTTTTGCGATGAAGATATACTTTTTATCTGTATTACCCAACAAATTTAACGATTTTAGCCAGTAAAATGCACTTTTTTGGTGCAATTATTTTGTTTTTATCGCCAATTATTAAAATAACTCTAAAAATTATCTACAAAATCGTTAATGGCGCCCAAATAACCTTTTTGGTGCAATAACTGATTTACATTAGAGGAATTTTTATTTTTTGGTTATAATAAAATTACGCTTTCTGTGTGATGGTCGCATTGAAACCACCAAAAAGTTTTTGCTTTATTTTCAATAGGTTGTATTTTTTACCCCCTTAAAAATAGGACATTTATGAAAGTTGGCATAGCTTTTGAATTATCGAAACTACCATTTTCAACATGCTTTACGAATGCTGTTTAGGGTAATCGCTATTAAGCCACTACAGCAGATAGTAACTAACCCAACCATAAGCGGCACTTAAAAGGAAATTATTATGAAATTAATTACGGCTATTTTAAAACCGTTCAAACTAGATGATGTACGTGAGTCACTCTCTGAGATTGGTGTTCAAGGTATCACTGTTACCGAAGTAAAAGGTTTTGGCCGTCAAAAAGGTCATACTGAATTGTATCGTGGTGCTGAGTATGTGGTTGATTTCTTACCGAAGGTTAAGTTAGAAATTGCGGTGACTGACGAAATGGTTGATGCAGCGATTGAAGCTATCACTCGCGTGGCTAGCACGGGCAAAATCGGTGATGGCAAAATCTTTGTATCACCATTAGAACAAGTGATTCGTATCCGTACTGGTGAAACAGGCGCTAACGCTATCTAACACTATCATGACTGTCGTTGTGGCAACGCTTGTTAACTTTTAAAGTCGACCATCCTTTAAACATTAACGCAGACCTATCAAGCCGCTTAACGACTATCTCAAATAATTTTAAGGGGGTTACGATGAATGCCGTCATTACAAGGGCAGCTTTTGCCAAATTTTTACAGCCACTAGTATCTACTAAATCAATTTTATCGTTATTGTTGTTATCTCCATTGGTGGCTCATGCTGCTGACACGCCTACGCTAAATGCGGGCGACACCGCTTGGGTATTAATTTCGACTGCATTAGTGCTACTAATGACTATTCCAGGGTTGGCATTGTTTTACTCAGGCATGGTGCGCAAAAAGAATATTTTAGGGACAATGGCACACAGTTATGGTGCCACAGCATTAGTATCTATTGTTTGGATTGTGTTGGGTTATTCGCTGGCGTTTGGTAGCAGCGATTTTAATCAATTTATTGGCGGTTTTGATAATGCATTATTAGCTAATATCGGGCTGGGTGATTTAACGGGTACCGTGCCCACCCTGTTATTTGTCACTTTTCAAATGACCTTTGCCATTATCACTGTGGCAATCTTAGCAGGCTCAATTGCTGAACGTATTAAATTCAGTAGCTTTATGGTGTTTACTGCCCTTTGGGTATTATTGGTGTATGCACCGATTTGCCACTGGGTTTGGGGCGGCGGCTGGTTGATGGCAGATGGTGCGCTAGACTTTGCAGGCGGTACGGTCGTGCACATTAATGCCGGTGTGGCAGGTATTGTGTTGGCGGCTGTTCTAGGTAAACGTAATGGCTATAACCGTGACCCAATGGCACCTTCAAACTTGGCTTTAACCTTAATTGGTACGGGTTTGATTTGGGTAGGTTGGTTTGGCTTCAATGGCGGTAGTGCGTTAGCGGCAAATGCATTGGCAGGTAATGCGCTACTCGTCACGCAAGTAGCGGCAGCGGCAGGGGCATTAACTTGGTTTGCCATCGAAAAATTAGTCCGTGGTAAAGCCTCTGTACTGGGCGGTGCATCAGGTGCAGTAGCAGGTCTAGTCGGTATCACCCCAGCGGCAGGTTTTGTGACGGTAGCAGGCGCATTAGCGATTGGTATCATCACCTCATTGGTTTGCTTTTATGCAGTCAACTATCTCAAACGTCTGTTAAAAATCGATGATAGCTTGGATGCGTTTGGATTGCATGGCGTTGGTGGCATCGTCGGTGCCATATTGACAGGTGTCTTTGTGAGTCCTGCTATCACTGGCAAACCACTGGCTTTATCGACTATGGGTCAAGTGTGGGTGCAATTAGAAGGCGTGTTCGCGGTTATCATCTACTGCGCGATTGTGACTTTCATTATTGCCAAAGTGATTCAATTAACCATGGGCTTACGTGTCACTGATGAAGATGAATACACCGGTCTTGACTTAGCCGTACATGGCGAACGTATCGAATAGACAAAGAATGATAAACATAGGCTGATTCAATCAGCCTATTTTTTTATATAAGCATACTAAAAGACTCTACAAAACTTGCGATTGGACAAATAAAAAAGCTAGATAGTGATATCTAGCTTTTTTGAGATTTCAAATCAGTAGCGATTATTTAATTTTTTTCCAAGTTTGGCTGCCTTTGACTGGAACAGATAAAGTCAAGGTTGAACCGCTTAATGAAATATCTGCACCTAACCCAAAGCCCCAACGTGGGTCTTTGGCTTTACCTGAATATTTGCCATTACCCGCTGCTTTAACGTCTGTTAACACAGTTTTACCAACAAAAGATTTTGCTTTTTCAGTATTACCCGCAACGATTTTACCGGTGAAAGTACTACCTGTTTGTGAGATTTGAACTTGGGCTTTTGGTTGGTTGTCTTCATAAGTTTGCCAAGTACCCACGATTGGATCGGCAGCCATAGCAGCAACACTTAAAGTAGAAAGAGCAACACCAACGCTGATTGATTTAAATGATAATTTCATAACAATTCCTTCTGTAGCGCACCGCAAAAAAGATAAGGGAAAATAGGCTGCAGTGCTATTGAACAACATTATAACTAAAATGATTTTGAGGTAAAGTTATTTTTTAATACACAAAAGTTGCTAATAGCTTTCTACATCATTACAGGGTAAAATTTCTAGTTTTTTTTATATTAAGTAATTGATTTTTAAGTTATTATATTTTTTAAAAATCTCAAAAATATAAATTGACCAATCAGTCATTTATCTATAATTATCATTTTTAGGACTTAAATAGGCTGATTATCCATTCAAAGATGGTCAAGACTAAATTAACTAAGACTAATAAAATTTGTTGGTTATCGGATTCTGATTTTGCGGTATTTTTGTTTTTTGTAGCGCTCGAATAGTCATCGATAGGCAGCATCATTGCCGTTTTTTGTACTTTCCCTGACAACCCTGGCATGGCATCCACGCCTATTCTTACCGCAAGTTCATCCAGACTAATGATTTCCACTCGCTGACTATCATCATTAGGGACAAAATAAACCCCTGCTTGTTGTAGACTTGGAATATAAATCGCTTTGTACAGATGACTGGGTACTAATATATTGTTATTGATTTTCTTAACCCGATTACTGATAAAAGCCACCCCTGTCACCACATAGATACGATTGTGTTTGATCGCTAGGTAACGGGTACGGGACTCAATGTCTCGCCAAGTGCTACGATTATTGACAGGATTTTGCGGTACAATGTTGGCAAGGCTAAAGCTGTCATATTGTGATTCAAGCGTACTCATATCTGCATTCGGCGCTAGATGCCCACGATCATAAGGTACGTTACGATAATCAGCTAAATAGCCTTTAACCCGATTAGGCAGCTGACTTTCCTCGTGAAAATTATTAACCCTAGATAACTCGCTCGCTTTTTCAATACGCGCTCGTGTCAAATACTCCGCTGACCATAAAGCGGTTTTACTCAGTGACGAATACCCTACAGCAAAGCCATTTAGACATAAATAATAAATCTCAAGTGGTTGATTCGAGAGTGGCTGTGGACTTTGTTGGTTAGCATAGGTATTGCCACATTGATTGAGGTGCTGTTTGCGATAATCTAAAGAGCTGCTTGAATGTGCCCATAAGGGCAATAAGGATAAAGCTATCACTACCAAGCTCTGTGACAGTGATTTGTGTGAAAAACGCTGATAACCACTCATACGCTATAACTTACCAACTCTAGCCATCGATGAAAATTGATTAATTATACATGACATTTGGCATTATTTTGGGTAAAATAGGCGTCCGTTTTGCGATTACCTATATTTTGGAGTTGCAACTCGATTGGAAACGTGGCTGAGTGGTCGAAAGCGCACGCCTGGAAAGTGTGTATATGTTAATAGCGTATCGAGGGTTCGAATCCCTCCGTTTCCGCCAAATAAACAAAAAGCTAGCTTATTATTAAGCTAGCTTTTTTGTTGCGGGGTTGATGAATTACGCTAAATCACGCACATTAGGTTCACGATCCCATTCACGCGATTTGGCCTTCTCGATAAAGGTATCTATTTCCTTTAAAGCCACCACACTGGCATCTTTCTCAATATGCTGGGGAATCAGAATAAATTCATCCGTCGCACCACAATAAGCAATCGCTTTTAGATGGGCGTGCGCGTCTTTAAACCACGCAATCGCCTCACTCACTTTGGCTAGTTTTTTCGCTTGCTCTGGCATAATGATACTAACGATTGCATCAAACAAGACAGAAGGTGAACCCGCCAATTGACCGTCAGCCGCAATGGTTTCACCATTGTTTAACGTAATACTAATTTTTGGTGCTACTATAAAGGGTGTTGCCTTTGCTGCGGTAATCGCCGCTTTATATTTTTCAAGCATTTCTGCATTTGAATCATCTGCGACTAAAATAGCCACTTTACGACCTTCAAGCGTTGGCTTGGCTTTACCAATCAACTGCAAAGCTGGTGATAATGGTAAATCTTGCACCGGAACAGTCGGCTCAATCGGTTTTGGCACTGGTTTCATGCCTAACCCATCGGCCACGCGTTTACCCAATGTTTCATCAACCGTTAGCAGCTGTGCAACCATGCGTTCACGGATATAGGGTGTCTCAACTTTTGAAAGCTCAAACACAATCGCTGAAGCAATATGCGCCTGCTCAATAGGGGTTTGACTACGATAGAACATACGTGGTTGACTATAAAAGTCTGCAAAGCTTTCTGCACGGATACGACCTTTAACCGCATCGTTATTTTGAGTTAAATCATCTGTAAATGATTTAAACCCAATTGACGGATTTTCACGCGGTTTTTCTGGTTCCAAACTTTGTGGTTCATAAGCGACCCGACCTTTAGGAATTTGCATCTGCATATGGCCATCACGCTGCATATTATGGAATGGACATTTTGGCGCATTAATTGGTAGCTGGGCAAAATTTGGTGAGCCCAAACGTGACAACTGGGTATCTAGGTAACTAAATAAACGACCTTGTAGCAACGGATCATTACTAAAGTCGATACCTGGTACGATGTTTGCTGGGCAGAAAGCCACTTGCTCTGTTTCCGCAAAGAAATTATCGGGATAACGGTTTAATACCATTTTACCCACGATTTCAACAGGGACTAATTCTTCTGGAATTAATTTGGTTGCATCCAAATGATCAAATGGGAATTTTTCTGCTTGTTCTTGGGTAAAGATCTGCACACCAAAGTCCCAAACAACTTCGTCACCATTTTCAAACAAGGTTTCAAATAAATCACGACGATGATAGTCTGGATCAGCACCGGCAACTTTCACAGCTTCATCCCACACATGTGATTGAAGCTGCAAACGTGGACGCCAGTGATAACGGAAGAATACACTTTCGCCTTGGGCATTAATAAAGCGATAGCTATGGATACCAAAGCCTTCAATCATGCGTAAACTGCGAGGAATAGCGCGATCACTCATCGCCCATAGGTAGTTATGTAGGGTTTCAGGGTTTAACGAGATAAAATCATAAAAGGTATCATGCGCTGATGCCGCTTGTGGGAAACCACGATCAGGCTCCATTTTTACAGCATGAATAATATCGGGAAATTTAATCGCATCTTGAATAAAGAACACAGGGGTATTATTACCCACTAAATCCCAGTTACCTTCCTCTGTATAGATTTTGACGGCAAAACCGCGAATATCACGCGGCGTATCAATCGATCCCGCACCACCGGCTACCGTTGAAAAACGAGCAAATAATGGGGTTTGTTTGCCCACCTCTGTTAATACCTTAGCTGTAGTAAATTGCTCTAATGATTTAGTTAATTCAAAATAACCATGGGCTGCCGTACCACGAGCATGTACAACACGCTCAGGAATACGTTCATGGTCAAAATGGGTAATTTTCTCGCGTAAAATAAAATCTTCCAGCAATACAGGCCCCCGGCGACCTGCCTTTAGCGAATTCTGATTATCTGCAATAACAATACCTTGCTGCGTAGTTAAATTGGTTGAATTATTATCAGCCTGCTGATGAGTTTCACCAGCATTGCCTTGCTGAACATTCATATTTGGCTCTGGTTTAACGGGCTTTTGTGTCATTTTTTATCCTAGATATTTAATTATATTTGTAATTTTTTAGAAAACATCAAATGTTCACCTAAGGTTAAAAAAGGATCGACATTGATGTAATCAGTATATAGGATTCAAAAATTTACAGTGTGAAAATGCGTAAAGCTATGTAACAAATAGGTTATTAATGCAGCATATAAAAAGAATAAAACTAACATCATAATACTGCATGTTATTTTGACAATAAAAACACCCCCTTACAAGAGTAAGGGGGGTGTTTTGGAATAGGGAGCTGACGATGACCTACTCTCACATGGGCGAACCACACTACCATTGGCGCATTGGAGTTTCACTTCTGAGTTCGGGAAGGGATCAGGTGGGACCTCCAAGCTATTATCGTCAGCAAAGGGGGATAGAGAAATGAGTTGATTTAAAAGTAAAGTATGAGCTATATCAAGCGAGGTGATAATCGTTATTACCTACAAAGCCATTTAGGCGTTGTATAGTCAAGCCAAACGAGCAATTAGTATTGGTTAGCTACACATATCACTATGCTTCCACACCCAACCTATCAACGTCGTAGTCTACAACGGCTCTTTAGGGAAATCTAATCTTAAGGTGGGCTTCCCGCTTAGATGCTTTCAGCGGTTATCCCATCCGAACATAGCTACTCGGCAATGCGACTGGCGTCACAACCGAAACACCAGAGGTTCGTCCACTCTGGTCCTCTCGTACTAGGAGCAGATCCTCTCAA
>ERZ501028.16-NODE-16-length-45405-cov-6.047255_pt1 | contig 45405 bp, 42 predicted proteins | sample MGYA00248895_ERZ501028 | MGnify/ENA primary metagenome ERZ501028 (study PRJEB25958, sample SAMN03398576) | human skin metagenome | study: EMG produced TPA metagenomics assembly of the Human Skin Microbiome Metagenome (human skin metagenome) data set.
ATTGAGTTAAACTGCATAAAAAAAGCCATGTCCATTGGCATGGCTTTGATTGAACCTTTAACAAATAGTAGTTATAGCTATTAGTATTTATAGCTATCAGGTTTGAACGGACCTTCAATTGGCACACCGATATAATCGGCTTGTTGCTGCGTCAATTTAGTCAGTACCCCGTTAAAGCCTGCGACCATGGCTGCTGCCACTTCTTCATCGAGTTTTTTTGGCAATACTTTGACATATAAATTGTCCGCTTTTTTGTCCGCCGGCAAATCAGCAAATTTTTCTTTGAATAAGTGCATTTGTGCCAATACTTGGTTGGCAAAAGAACCATCCATAATACGTGATGGATGACCTGTGGCATTACCCAAATTGACCAAACGACCTTCCGACAATAAAAGCAAGTAATCGTTTTCATCTTCTGATCGATAGACTTGGTGTACTTGAGGCTTCACTTCCACCCATTTCCAGTTGTCACGCATAAACTGGGTATCAATCTCGGTATCAAAGTGACCAATATTACAAACCACTGCGGTGGCTTTTAAGGCTTTTAACATATCGCTATTACAGACATGGTAGTTACCAGTGGTAGTGACCACCAAGTCAGTATCTTGCATAAGGGTTTTGTTGACACCTTTGGCAGGGTCACCTTCCACAAATGGCGAGACCAATTCATAGCCATCCATACAAGCTTGCATACCACAAATTGGATCGGCTTCCGTCACTCGTACTATCATACCTTCTTGACGTAGGCTTTGAGCAGAACCTTTACCCACATCGCCATAACCGATAACAAGTGCACGACGACCCGCTAAAAGCATATCGGTACCACGTTTGATGGCATCGTTTAGGCTATGACGACAGCCATATTTGTTGTCATTTTTTGATTTGGTCACTGCGTCATTGACATTAATGGCGGGTACTTTTAAGGTGCCTGCATTGAGCATTTCAATTAGACGATGTACCCCTGTTGTTGTCTCTTCTGAGATACCGTGAATGTTGTCGAGCATTTGCGGGTAGTCGTTATGAATCAGCGCCGTCAAGTCACCGCCATCATCTAAAATAATATTGGCATCCCACAGCTTGCCCGTGGCTTCACCGCCTTCAAAAATCTGCTGGCGAAGACACCATTCGTATTCTTCCTCAGTTTCGCCTTTCCAAGCAAACACAGGAATACCGGCTGCTGCGATGGCGGCAGCGGCATGGTCTTGGGTTGAAAAAATATTACAAGAAGTCCAGCGTACTTCAGCACCCAGCGCCACGAGCGTTTCAATGAGGACAGCAGTTTGGATGGTCATGTGGATACAGCCCACAATCTTGGCGCCTTTTAAAGGCTGCTCGGCTTGGTAGCGTTGGCGTAAGCCCATCAAAGCAGGCATTTCAGTTTCAGCCAGTTTGATTTCTTTGCGACCGTAGTCGGCAAGGCTCATATCGGCAACTTTGTAATCAGAAAAATTTGAATCAGTAGAATTGATAGACAGGGACACTGCGTCCACTCCTTAAAACCGGTAAAAAAAGTTAAAGTAAAAACGCAGATGCGGTTATTTATTTTGGATTTATTTTGGTTAAAACACAAAAAACGAGCCTAGCGCAGGCAAGCAAATATAAATTAAGCGAACCTTAAGCTGCAGCATCTCTCGATAGGCGTATTGTAAAAAAAATTAACATAAAAGTCATTCTCTTAATTGCAACATCAACTTAAGTCTTTTAAAAAAGCAACATTTTTGCTAAAATATTACACTTCATCCTATGTAATTACATAAACATATAGAAAAGTTATACAAAATTAAAAGACATTGCTGAAAAATTACGTTTTAATATACCTAAGAGAAACGTAACAAAATATGTCAACTAATTTACTTTTTCTTTATATGTCATTCATCGCTTGAAAGTCTTTTAGATTTTTAAGAGAAATGGTAAATTTACCTTATCCTGTCCTTAGGAGATTTATATGAAAGTTTTGAAATTAGCTGCTATTCCTGCTGCTTTAATCGCAACTTCTGCTTTTGCTGAAACTGTAGTTGTTGATCAACAAGTTGTTGCACAGCCTGTTGCCGTATCTACTACCACCTATGACCCAAACTCAGGGGTAGTAAGAAACACAACAACTCAATTGGTTACTGGTACTAGAACGTTTTTTGATACCGTAACAAATCCTGCTGCTATCAGTGCCGAAGTAGGTACTTTAGGTTATGGTGCCAATATTGGTTGGGCGCTAAACGATAAAACTGAACTCGTAGCTGGTTGGGCTGGCGGCGATATCGGTGATTTAAAAGACACCATCGAAATTGAAGATGTTGAATATGACTTAGAAACAGATTCAAGCAATCCGTATATTGGTGTGAATTTACGCCCAGCTGGAAATTGGTTTACTGTGGGTGTTGGTACCATTTTTGGTGACAATGAAATCACTTTGAAAAAACAAGCAACTGAAACCAAACCAGTTAAAATCAATGGTAACACTTACTATGGTAACATTGAAGCGTCAGCTGAAAATAAAAACACTATGAACCCATACTTAACTATTGGTTTCCGTCCTAATATCACTAATAACTTTGGTGTATTTGGTGAAATCGGTGCAGCTTATACTGGTGGCTTAAAAGTGACTGATGCTAAAACACGAGTTCTAGATACCAACGGTGAAGAAATTACAAAATTTGATAATAATCGTCTAAAATCTGACTTACAACAAGATTTGGATGATTCAAATTATTCAAAATGGTACCCAATCGCTAAAATCGGTGCAACTTACCGTTTCTAATTTGTTAGCGTAAGCTTTAGAAAAACGACACTTTTGGTGTCGTTTTTTTTTGCTCAATCATTGCCAAAAGTTTGCTTTATTGATACTATCCGCTATCAATTTTTGAGGCGAGATTTGTTGATGTATAACAAAGATTTAGCTTGCTTGGCGCAAGCAAGTGTGATGGATAGCATTCATTGTAGTGTCAATCTTATCAGTTCACCCATGTGGGATTGGTTGGTGTGGATTTTGATTTGTATTGGTGTGTTTTTTACCGTCATGACAGGGTTTGTTCAATTTCGTTTATTTGGACATAGTGTCAAGAATTTGCTGGCTAGTCGAAGCACCGAACATCACGAGCATAGTGAGAGTATCTCATCGTTTCAAGCGTTTATGACAGGACTGGCGAGTCGTGTCGGTACAGGGAATATCGCAGGGGTTGCTATTGCCGTGAGTGTTGGCGGACCGGGTGCGGTATTTTGGATGTGGTTTATTGCCTTGATTGGGATGGCATCGGCATTCGCTGAGTCGTCATTGGCACAATTATTTAAAGTGCGAGATGCCAATGGGCATTTTCGCGGTGGACCTGCTTACTATATCCGTCAGGGTTTAGGGCAAGGTTGGCTAGGTGTGGCATTTGCAGTGAGTCTGATTTTGTGCTTTGGCTTGGTATATAATGCCATTCAAGCCAATACCATCGCCCAAGCCGTACAATCGGCGGTTGGCTGTACGGGCGATAATACCTGTGCTTTATGGGGGACTGGTAAACATATTGTGGCGATATTGTTGGTTATCATTTCTGCACCGATTATCTTTGGTGGGATAAAACGGGTTGCCACCATTTCAGAAATGCTAGTACCTGTGATGGCAGGGGTATATCTGCTGATGGCGTTGTATATTATTGTGACCAATATCACCATGATTCCACAGGTATTTAATTTAATTTTGACCGATGCTTTTACTTTTAATGCGGCAGCGGGTGGGACGTTAGGCGGTTTGGTATCGCAATCGATGATGCTTGGGATTAAGCGGGGTTTGTATTCTAACGAAGCAGGTCAAGGCTCTGCCCCCAATGCCGCTGCTGCTGCAGATGTGCCTCACCCCGCCACACAAGGGCTTATTCAAAGTTTGGGCGTTTTTGTGGATACCATTATTGTCTGTTCTTGTACCGCGTTTATTATTTTATTATCAAAACTACCCACCGCTGATTTGACAGGGATTCAATTGACCCAAGCGGCATTAGAAAGTCATGTGGGTTCATGGGCGCAAATTTTCCTAGCGGTAGTGCTGTTCATGTTCGCTTTTTCGAGTATTATTGGCAACTACGCCTATGCCGAAACCAATGTGCAATATCTTAAGAATCATCCAATGATTTTAAATATCTTTCGTATTTTAGTGCTCGCCTTTGTGTATTTTGGTTCTGTGGCTGAAGTGCCTATGGTGTGGGATATGGGGGATTTGATGATGGCGATTATGGCGTACATTAATCTTGTTAGTATCGTTCTGTTGTCAAAATATGTGTTTATTTTGGCAAAAGATTATTCCGCTCAAATCAAATCAGGTGTTAAGCATCCTGTTTTTAACATCAATAAATACCCCGCCATGAAAGCCAAAATCACATCGGGAATTTGGGAAAAATAACGATTAGACAATAAAAAAAGCCGTTGGTTATCAATGGCTTTTTTATTGTTTGGCTGGGCATCATAAGCGAGACCGATACATAAAATAGTGCGTTTCTTTATAGGTTTTTAAAACAGGGTTTAAAACAGCCTTTAACACCCAATCAGATAATTGATTTTTCAAACACTTGCCGTAATTCAAAACTGGTATGTACTTGTGCGATACCTTCAATACGGTTTAGACGATGCAATAAAAATTCTTCATAATGCGCCATATCTTTGACCAAAGCTTTGATAAGATAATCTTCGCTGCGCCCTGTCACAATACTACAGCTGACCACTTCAGGAAATTCTCGTAGTTTTTTTTCAAAATTGCTAAAGCGTTCTGCCGTATGTTTATCCATGCTAATGGCAATATAGACTGACAGTTGATAACCTAATTTTCTAGGGTCGGTGGTGACACTATAACCCGTGATAACACCTGAATCCTCTAATTGTTTGACTCTGCGCGCACAGGGAGTAGGGCTTAAGTTTACGCTTTCTGCCAATTCAAGGTTACTCATGCGCGCATTTTCTCGTAATAGCGCTAATATTTGTCTGTCTATTTTATCTAATGAAGCCATCATAAATTCTCAATATTAGTGATTTTAACTAAACAATATAATTATAGTAGCCATAAATATCAAATTCTGTGTTTTTTATAGCAAAATTTAGTTACTTCAACTACAAAAAAATGGATATAATTTCATCATAGAATTTTAAGTAAAATTAAATGTGGAGAATTAGCATGTCAATACAACCCAAAAACGCGGCTTTTAATCATAAAAAATACCAACCCTTTGCATTTGCACCAAAGATGACCCAGCGTACTTGGCCCGATAAAACCATCACCAAAGCGCCCATATGGACGTCGGTGGATTTGCGAGATGGTAACCAAGCCTTGATTGAGCCGATGAGCATTGAACAAAAAATGCGCTTCTTTGACTTGTTGGTGCAAGTGGGTTTTAAAGAAATTGAGATTGGTTTTCCCTCAGCCGCGCAAGTTGAGTATGACTTTACCCGCAAATTAATCGAAGGCGGACACGTACCCGACGATGTGACCTTGCAAGTATTGGTGCAGGCACGCGAACATTTGATTCGCCGTACCTTTGAGTCGTTAAAAGGTGCCAAACGTGCCATCGTCCACGTGTATAACTCAACCTCAAAAGTGCAGCGCGAAAAAGTGTATCAAAAAGATTATGATGACATCATTGCGATTGCGGTTGAAGGTGCAACATTATTGCGTGATTTGGCGAAAGAATACCCTGAAACCGAATGGATTTTTGAATATTCCCCTGAAAGTTTCTCACAAACCGAGGTCGATTTTTCGGTCAAAATCTGTGATGAGGTGTGTAAAGTTTGGCGCCCGGACTTAGGTCAAAAAGTAATCTTTAACTTGCCATCAACCGTAGAAAGCTCAACGCCCAATATCTATGCCGATCAGATTGAATATTTTTGCCAAAACTTACCCATGCGAGAGCATGTGATTGTGAGCCTTCACACCCACAATGACCGTGGCTGTGCTGTGGCTGCCAGTGAGTTAGGTTTGATGGCAGGCGCTGACCGTATTGAAGGTACGCTTTTTGGTAATGGCGAGCGCACAGGCAATATGGACATCATGGTCATGGCGATGAATATGTATAGCCAAGGCGTAGACCCACAGCTTGATTTTAGTAACATGAGCGAAATCGCCCAAGTGGTGAGTGAGTGCAATCAGTTACCGATTCATCCACGCCATCCTTATGTGGGCGAGTTGGTATTTACCGCTTTTAGTGGCTCGCACCAAGATGCCATCAAAAAATCGCTAGATTATAACGAGCAAAATGCCGAAGCTACCCAAGGCTTGTGGGATGTGGCATACTTGCCGATTGACCCTGCTCATATCGGACGCGGCTATCAGGATGTCGTGCGTATCAATAGCCAGTCAGGGAAAGGTGGTGTTGCTTATATCTTGCAACGTGACTTTGGTTTTCATTTGCCGCGCTGGACGCAGATTGACTTTAGCCGTGTCATTCAGCAAGAAGCCGAAAGCCGTCAGACAGAATTGACATCAGATGATGTCATTAGCGTGTTTGAAGACACCTATTTGAACCAATCTACTTTGGCGTTGCAAGATTATGAAATCAAAAACACCGCTGGCTCAGTGAGCTTTTCAGGCTCTGTACGCATGGGAGATGACATCATAGACGTTGTTGGTAATGGCAATGGTCCGTTGTCTGCCTTTATCAATGCCATCTCTGCCAAATTGAACAAAAATATTCACGTTATCAACTATGCAGAGCATGCATTAACGGTTGAAAGTCAAAGCCCGCTCACCCAAAATAACAGTGATGCCAATGCCGTTGCTTACTTACAGTTGAATATTGAAGGTGAGATTTATTCAGGTATCGGCACTTGCTCAAGCACCGTATCAGCAATGTTAAAAGCCGCATTGTCTGCGTTGGCACAAGCGCAGATTGCCGATACTGAGCATCATTAATTAGCTTTTATAAAGCGCAAATTTATCAGTAGCTTTTATCCCCAAAAGAGCAATTGCCCTAGTTGCTCTTTTTTTATGGGCTAACAGGTGAAATGCCTAGATTAATAGTAAACAGGGCTAATAGCAAAAGGGGTGCAATTCCAGACATACTATTTTATGGTATGATAGAGGCACTTTAAATTTTACAGTAATAATAGAGTTGTATGATGCATTGCGATATTTATAAATTTAGCAAAAAAGATGACCTGTATGTGTACATTGCTCGTCCAAATTATCCCAATGACACTGACGAGATTCGTGATTGGCTATCGGTGTTACCCAAGGATTTTCGCCAAGCGATTGGACGCGAAACCTTTGTGATGCATTTGGATTTGGCAAATACGCCAAAGCTTGCACGGGTCAATAAAGCAGAAGTGTTAGAAAAATTACAAAGCCAAGGGTATTTTGTGCAGATGCCGCCTGAAGACGTGTTGTTACGCCAAGCAAAATTGAATATGGCAGAAGCGCAGCAGAGCAAGTGGCAATAGCAAAACTTTAACCAAATGATTTGAATCATGCTAAAATAAGCTATCTATTTTTGGCAAGGCAAAATTATGTTTGCATTTTTATCACTCGACCAAATCGGTAATGTGCTAGGCGAAATCATCATTTGGTGGGCGCAGCTGGTTCAAGGTGTGCCGCCAGACAAATTACCCTTATATGCTTATGTGGGATCTTCCATTGTCGTATTACTGCTTTGGATTTTAGTGGTACGGATTTTGCCAAAAACGCTTGCAGGCTTGAGTTGGATTATTCTATTTGCGATTTTGCTCACGCCCACCACTTCCCTTGGCACCCCGCCTGACATCGCACCAGCGAGTATTTCCGTGGTGTATGGGATTTTACTCAAAGATCCAGCAATTATCTTTAATGGGTTGCTACCAATTATGGTTGTCATTACAGTGGGCTGTATTTTGGGTTTTATTTGGCAAATTCTTCGAATGGGCATCGATAAAACCAACAAAAAACATGCGCTAAATAACGCCAATATCAGCCAGCCTAGCCGCTAAGCTATGATAGTGATAAGCCAGCAAGCTGTAACCGCTTAACTTTTTATAGCTTAATCTTTTACAGCTTAACCTTTTACTTATAGCTTAACTTTCCCTAAAACTTATGATAGTCTGAAACTCATTTTTGACGATTATCATAGGTTTTTTTATGTCTGACCATCAGCAAAATGCTGCCATCCAAAACAGCGCAACCCAAAGCAGTTTTGCAAGCACCGATAGTTATATCGCCACTGACAACCTAAAACTTGCCGTCAACGCTGCGATTCAATTGCAAAAACCGTTACTCATCAAAGGGGAACCTGGCACGGGTAAAACGCTACTGGCTGAAGAAGTGGCAAAAAGTTTAGATATGCCACTGTTAACTTGGCACATCAAATCAACCACCAAAGCTGAACAAGGCTTGTATGAGTACGATGCGGTATCACGCCTGCGGGATAGTCAATTGGGCGATGACCGCGTGTATGATATTGCTAACTACATCAAGGCAGGCAAGCTATGGCAAGCATTTACCAGTCCTGAGCGTGTGGTACTGCTCATTGATGAGATTGATAAAGCGGATATTGAGTTCCCTAACGACTTGCTACATGAGCTCGATAAAATGTCATTTTATGTGTATGAAACTGGCGAAACGATTACCGCCGATCATCGTCCTGTCGTTATTATCACGTCAAACAATGAAAAAGAACTGCCTGATGCCTTCTTGCGTCGTTGCTTTTTTCATTATATTGATTTTCCTGACCAAGCAACCATGCGCGAAATTGTGGATGTGCATTTCCCCAATCTACAGGCAGACTTGGTGGATGAAGCACTCAAGGTGTTCTACGGTCTGCGTGAAGTCAAAGGCTTAAAAAAACCGCCATCCACCTCTGAATTGGTAGATTGGATTAGTTTGCTGATGGCAGATGAGTTGCAAGCGGGCAGTCAAAATGCGATTGAGCGGTTGAAAAATCCAAGCGATAACTTACCGCCCATGGCGGGGGCGTTGCTCAAAAATGAAAATGACTTGAGTTTACTTGAACGTATGGGCTTTATGCTGCGTCGTAGTCGATAGGGGATTGGTGTGTTTATCAATCTTTTTTATACCTTACGCACATATGGCGTGCCAGTTTCCACTCGTGAATTGCTAGACCTTTATGCTTTGCTAGAAACAGGCATTGTGTTTGCCGACCGTGAACAATTCTACGAGCTGATTCGCCTATGTATGGTCAAAGACGAAAAATACTTTGATAAATTTGACCGTGCCATGGCGGATTATTTTGAAGGTATTGATACACTCGATATTGACGAGCTGATGGCAAAATTGGGTAATATCCCCAAAGAATGGCTGGAACTCAAACTTGACCCCAACAATCTCACCGAAGCCCAGCGGCGCCTACTCAAAAAATATGGTTCGCTTGAAGCACTCATGAAAGCCCTAGAGGAACGCCTAAAAGAACAAAAAGAGCGACACCAAGGCGGTAACAAATGGGTTGGTACAGGCGGCTCATCGCCTTTTGGTGCGTATGGCGACCATCCTGAAGGTATCCGCGTGGGTGGTGAAAGCCGAAAACGCTCAGCGGTCAAGGTGTGGGAGCAGCGCAAATACCGCGATTTGGACACGGATAACCAGTTAGAAACCCGCTCCATGCAGATGGCACTGCGAAAACTGCGTAAATTCGCCCGTGATGGGGCGGCTGATGAGCTTGATATTGGCTCAACCATCAAGAAAACCGCGCAAACGGGGATGCTCGATGTGCAGCTGCGTCCCGAACGCCGCAATCGTGTCAAAGTGCTCATGCTATTTGATATCGGTGGTAGCATGGATAGCTATATCGAAGCGTGTGAGCGCTTATTTGCTGCCGCTAAAAACGAATTTAAGACGCTTGAATTTTTTTATTTTCATAACTGCGTGTATGAGTATGTTTGGACAGAAAATGCCCGCCGTAATGCCAGTGCCGTGCCCACATTGGATGTGCTACACAAATACGGCAGTGATTATCGGGTGATTTTTGTGGGTGATGCCGCAATGTCGCCTTATGAGTTGTTATCTGTCGGCGGCAGCGTTGAGTATATGAGCCAAGATACGGGGCAGGCGTGGCTAAAACGTATCACTAACCACTTTGATAAAGTCGCATGGCTCAACCCTGAGACACCAAGCTACTGGCAATACACCCAGACCATCGGCTTAATCAAAGATATCATGCAAGGGCATATGTACCCGATGACCTTGCATGGTATTGAAGATATGACCAAGTATTTGGCGCGGTAGTATTGTTAAGGCAATTAAAAAAGCATAAATCAATTTCATGCTTTTTTTTGTGCTGATAGGCTGCTAGTTTACCTAAAATCTGCTAGTCACCTAAAAGTTGATATTAAGCTAAAAGCTGCCTAGTCAGCTAACATTAGTTTGGACCGGCCACACGCTCAATAACGACGTTGCCTGTACCTGTGCTGGCTAAGCCAATTTGTTTGGCGGCGGCATACGATAAATCTAATACGCGATGGCTTGAAAATGGACCGCGGTCATTGACTTTTACCACAACGCTTTTGCCGTTTGATTTGTTGGTCACTTTGATATAACAGTTCATTGGCAATGAGCGATGGGCAGCTGTCAACGAATTGGAATCAAAAGTATCGCCGCTAGCAGTTTTACGACCTTGAAATTGACGACCATACCAAGAGGCGACACCCGTTTGGCTAAAGCGATTGACTGTATTGGATGCAACGGCAGAAAGACGTTCTAACACGTCTGAATCTTTGCTAGCTTGTGAAGTGTCTTGGCTGATAAGTTGGCTGTCTAAGGCAAGGTTACGAGGTTGGCGGGCTGATTTGACTAAGTCTGATGCATTGTTGTGCTGGCGGGTTAACTCATTAAGTACGTGATCTAAATTGCTCGTGGCTGCTTGGGAAGTTGAGCTAAGCGCCGTTACGCCACAAAAGCAAAGTAACGTCGCTACATTAGCTAAATTCGATTGACGCTTTGACATAATGACCTCTGAACAATCGCTCTTTACAATGAGCGCCTTATATTTGGGAGCACATAAGCCTTGATATGTCATGCATACAAATCGCTTATAGGGCACCAAGAAAATTTATTAGATTTAACAATTAGTTTACAAATTTTACTTTGTTTCGGTATGTAATTGTTCAATCTTGATGACCCACAATAAGCAATTACGCGATTAAAATCACGATTTATTTAGATAAACGGTATAAAAAAATAGATAAACGGTAAAAATTATTAAGTTTTACCATCATAATTGTTTAAAACTACTCATAAAAAGGATATCTTTTATGCTAACTCTTTTACGTTTTTTACATTTAAAAATACCAAGTTACATAAATAGTTACATAATGAATTGTTTATAAATAGGCTATTTACAAATAAAATAGTTTTGCAAAGAGGCTGATAGTTATTTAACATTATGCGAGGCAATTGACATCACTAAACCAAATCCTGCCATCAAAGTAATTAAAGCAGTACCGCCGTAGCTGATAAATGGCAAAGGAACGCCGACAACTGGCAAAATGCCTGCCACCATGCCTGCATTTACAAACACATACACAAAAAATGACATGGCAATCGCGCCAGAGAGTAATTTGCTATAGACAGCAGTATTGGAGTAAGCAATAAATAAGGCGCGGCATAGAATACAAAAATATAGGAACATCAGTAAACTGACACCGATTAAGCCAAACTCTTCAGAAAAAGCCGCAATGATAAAATCGGTGTGACCTTCTGGTAAAAAGTGTAGATGAGATTGTGTGCCTTGCAAGTAGCCTTTACCTGTGAGTCCCCCTGAGCCAATCGCGGTTTTTGACTGCATGATATTCCATCCAGCCCCCAAGGCATCGCTTTCAGGGTCTAGCAAAGTTAGCACGCGTCTGCGCTGGTAGTCGTGTAGCAGGTATTCCCAAGCCACAAAAACAAAAGGAATAAACAGCGCCACTGCAGAGCCAATCATCCACCAAGGTAAACCCGATAAAAACAGCACAAATAAGCCACTAGACGCCACCAATATAGAGGTACCCAAGTCGGGCTGCTCAGCAATTAGCAGCACTGGAATACCAATCGCCACCAGCGTGATAAGCACTGTCGATAAACTTGGCGGCAAGTCGCGTTTGGATAAAAACCAAGCAGTGAGCATCGGCATGCCAAGCTTCATAAACTCTGACGGCTGTACACTACCAAATCCAGGAATATCAATCCAGCGCTGCGCACCCAGACGCACCTCACCAATAATTTTGACCAGTATCAGTAATCCCACGCCACCCACATAGAAAAACGGGGTAAAATCACGGTAAAGACTGGGCGGGATTTGCGCCATGACAATCATCACTACAAACGCGATGGTAAAACTAATGGTTTGACGGATGACCATTCCCATGTCTTGAGTAGAGGCACTATATAAAATGGCTAAACCAAACAAAGCTGTGACAAACAATAGCATCAATAACCAAGGGTCTAAATGCACGCGCTGCCAAAAGGAGGGTAGACTGTCATTACCAAAGTGATGAGCTTGCCTAGAAAAACGGTACTGTCCAATCTTATCTACCATACACACCAAACATCAAATTAACCCGGTGACAATAAGTCTGTAAAAAGACACAAAAATAGGCTCAATAGTTTATATGGCTTAATGTGATTTTGGTAGTCTTAATAATGTAATAGTTTATAACACTTGTTTCATAGAAATAAGTCACTATATTAAGTGAGCTATTAATTAAGCTTAATTATGAAATGAACATAACTATTTAAGTAAGTGAAAATTTAAGTAAGTGTTAAGTAAGTGAAAATTTAAGTAAGTGAAAATTAGTTAAGTAAAAACAATTATCAAGTGGGCATGATTAGCTAAACATATCAAGCCTACTTTTTTGACAGTTGCTCATAAGTCCGTGGTGTTTTTCCATTTTGACGAAACGTGAATAGGCAGTCCATGACACATCAAAACAAGCCCAAAAATGAACCAACCATTATCGAAGACAACGCGCAAACAGCAAAGTATGCCAATACCAAGAGTGCCAATACCAAGAATATCAACACTACTAAGACTCAAAATACCAAAACCAAGATTTTAACAGGCATTGTTGGCTCAGGGACGATAATGACATTGCTTATCGCGTGTAATCATCCCGTCACACCCGTCGATAACCGAAAACCTACTACGACCATCGTTCATAAAACCCAGCCAAACCCTAAAAATACCACTGTCACGCAGACTGACAATATGCGCGGTCTTATTCTCAACCGTCAAAACCCACCCCGACCTACAACAAATTATGGCGCACTCAAAAATAGCACACGATACAATAGTAACGTTGTTTATACCAATGATGCAGATTTTAAAGATTGGCTGGCTAGCCACAGTTATCAGCAATCAGAAGTGTTGGCGTATCAAAATTACTTGCAAAGCCAATTAGGCACCATTCCGCCGATGGATCAGTTAATCACGAGTGCCAGAGATGCGCGCCGCTGCGGTTTTGAGCCGTATGAAGTACCGCCTGCGTCACTATGGCAAAATATCGTGCCCACCCTGCAAATGCTGCAGCAACTGCAAAAACAAGGTTATCTGCCGTATTCGACCGTGATACGCTCCGTGTATCGAAACCCTGCATTGAATGATTGTGCGGGCGGCGCTGGCGAGAGTAAGCACATGACCAATGGCGCAATTGATATTTGGATACCTGAAAACGAAGCCAATAAATGGGCGATAGAAAGCACCTTTGATGGGCTTTGCCAGTTTTGGCAGTCCAACGGGCAAGCTTATAGTTTTGGACTTGGCTTGTATCCGACAGGCTCAGTGCATCTTGATACGCAAGGCTTTCGAAAATGGGGCGCAAGCCATAGCTCAAGCTCATCACCCTGCCGTTTTTAACCCTAACGCAACTGTTAACCTATTAACGTTGGCTATTTAGCGGTTTTCGTTGTGTTTGGCGTGGCGTTCCCAACCGTCACAATCAAAAACTTGTTAGGGTCAATGAGGTCTTTATAGCTTTGATTGACAGCGTGAAGGTCGGCGCGCTGCACGCGCGTTACGTAATCGGTCAAGTAACTATCTGGCAGCTGATAAAACCCCATCATACCAACTGTGGCATTCATGGCGGCATTGCTAGCGAAGCTGGTGGGGAAACTGTTGATTAGACTGTCTTTGGTTAAAGCCAATTCGTTTGGCGTTACCCCTTTTTCTAGCGTATTTTTGATGACTTGCTTGGTCGCCTCAATTGCTTCTTGCGACTTTTGGTTACGGGTAGAAAAGCTAACGGTATAGCTACCTTGGGCAAGCATCGGCGTGGTGCTGCTATAAATGCCATAGGTGAGCCCGCGTTTTTTACGGATATCTTCCATCAATCTGGCTTGAAAGTTGCCGCCCCCGACGATTTCATCGGCAATGGCAAAGTTGGTTTGATGCTGCAAGCCTAAGGTATCCGCCACGCGTTTTTGACCCAATTGCCCCATTAATACAGTGGTCTGGGTGCTGTCAAATGGGATATGAATCGTTTTAGCGGCGCTCAAAGGTTTGGCATCGGCAAGCTTTGGGGCAGCTGTGCCAACAGGCATTTGAGCGGTTAGCTGATTGGCAAGCGCCCGCGCGCGCTCAAGACTGATATCGCCTGTAATGGCAATATTTGCGTTCTTCGCTACCAAAAACTGCTGGCTAAAAGCTTTAAGATCGGTCGCATTAATTTTGGCAATGCTGTCTTCTGTGCCTTGGGTGGGGTGGGCGTAGGGATGATTGCCATAAAGCGCGTTAGCAAAGGCGTTGCTTGCGATGCTATCGGGGTCTTCTTTGGCTTGTTGCAGGCTGATTAGATACTGGGCTTTGGTACGTTCAAAATTTTTGTTTGGAAACGTAGGCTGGGTCATCATATCGCTCATTAAACCAAGCGCAGGGGATAAATGCGCTTCATCGGATAGACTGCGCAAACTCACAATAAACATATCTTTATAAGCCCGGGCAGATAAATCAATCCCAAGCTGCTCACTGGTCTCGGCAATCTCATCTTCGCTTTTATGGCGTGTGCCCTGATCCAGCATACTCGCGGTCAGACTGGCAATCCCAAAACCGCCTTTTTTAATGGCTTCATCACGAGCCGAGCCTGCATTAAAATACACACTGACATCCACAATCGGTAAATTGTGGGTTTGTACCAAAGCCACTGGGGTACCCGAATCCGTCGTAAAGTGGATGATATCGGGTAATGTCACTTTTAACGGTGCCGTCGTTTTTAGACTGGTTAATTTGTCTAAAGCGGCAATAGGTGCGGTGGGGTCAACATTGCCACTACTGTGAGCATCGCTATGGGTGGCAGGTTCGGCATGGCCTCCTTGCGTGGCAATGGTGGTCATTAGTAATAAGATTTTAGCTAAGCGTGGTTTCATTTTTTTTCTCAAAATTCTAAGGATGGTCTGACAAGCAATGTGGGCAAATTAAGTCAGGATAAGTTAAGTTACTGGTTTTATAGTTATTTATTGGGTTTATTTTCTTTTACCACATTGAGCACGGTTAAATTGTCGTTAACCAAATATTTGCTAGCGGCAGCGTGTAAGTCACTTTCTGTGATGCTATCTAAGGTTTTGGGTAGGTTAAACACCATCCGATCATCAAGCCCAATGCTGTTTAGACTGCCAATCATCTGCGCTTGTCCGCTGATACTATCTTGGCTATAAATCAAGCTGGTCATGGTGTTGGTTTTGGCACGGGTCAGTTCACTTTGTGCAATCGGTTGGGTTTTGAGCGCGTCAATCTCAGCAATGATTGCTTGTTTGGCTTGGGCAAGCGTAACGCCATCTCGTGGGGTGGCTTGGATTAAAAATAGCCCATCGCCCCGACTAAAGGCACTGTAACCACTGCCGACTGAGGCTAGTAGCTGTTTTTCCCGTACTAGGCGTTTTTCTAGGCGTGCAGATAGACCACCATCGAGTACATCGGCTAGTAGCGATAGACTATAGGCGGTTTTGGGGTCTTTTGCTGTGGTAAGCGTCGGCACGTTAAACGCCATCATGACCATAGGCACTTGTACCGGCAATTGGGTGGTTTTTTCTTGATAACCACGAAAGCCTGGCTGTATCACACTGGGGCGCGTTGGCAGGGTTTGCGGTTTTTTATCGGCAAAGTATTTTTTGACTTCATTGATGGCCTCTGTGGGATTGACATCGCCCACGATCACCAAGGTCGCATTATTGGGTGCATACCATGTTTTATACCAATCGGTTAGGTCTTTTAATCCAATGGATTCGATTTCTGCCATGGGGCCAATGACCGATTCCCCTTTGGGGCTATTGGGATACGCCATTTTGCTAAACTGCTCATAGGCGCGGGCGTTTGGGTTATCATCGGTCCGCTGGCGGCGCTCTTCCATCACCACTTGGCGCTCAGCGGTAAAGTCGCTGTCCTTTAGCTCTAAATGGCTCATCCGATCGGCTTCAAGCTCTAGGGCGAGCGCTAAACGATTGGCAGGGAAAATTTCATAATATGCGGTGTAGTCATAGCTGGTAAAGGCATTATTGCTACCGCCAAATTTGGCAATAAGGCGTTCAAAATCTGCTGAGGACACATTTTTTGTTCCCTTAAACATCATATGCTCAAGCAAATGCGACATACCGCCTAAATGAGTGGGTTCATCCGCGGCACCCACGCGATACCATACTTGGCTTATCACCACAGGGGAGCGGTGATCTTCTTTGATTATCACCTTTAAGCCATTAGCCAGCGTATATTCATGGCGCGTTTTTATATTGTCGCTGTCAAAATCTGTGGTGCTTGGTGTTTGCTGGGTTGTGTCAGTTACCGCGTTAGCAGTTGGATACGCGTTAATAGGCGTATTCACTACAGTCGGGGTAGTTTTGGTCGGCATGGTTTTGGCTGCGATGGTCTGCGCAGTGCTGCAACCTGATACACAGAACGTATAGGTTAGGGCGGCAGCAAGGATGGTAAGGTTAAAAAATGTAGGTTTTGACACAGGGTTTCGGTTTAACATAGTTTCTCTTTAACTTTTAATCTGGTTTTTTTGATTGTGGTGCAATGGGGTTTGCAGGCATTATAAAAGATAAACCATGATAACGGATGTTGGCATTGATTGCTATTTGAAAGCCCATTGCACGATTAAATCTGAATAAATACGAGCTGCAAGTTTTTAGCGCAGCAAGCTGTAAACGGACAGTTTCTTCCCATACCACACATCCTATGGGTTTAAGGGATTGACAGCATGTTTATTTCAAACTGCGAACAAACACTGTTATAATTTTATACATCTCAATATTTTAATGACAAATTTAACCATAGGCGATGATATGAGTAGCAACCAATTTAATAACAATGCTTCTAATAAGGTGGTAATTAATTTTAATAACCAACCGACTAATTTTGATGATGCTACGATGCCCAATCTGCCTGTGCAAGATGTGCCAATTATTGAAACGCCGCGTATCGCTGAAGCCGCCCAAACGTCAACGCTGCAAAAACCTGCACCCACACAGCAGCCATCTGCCAATACGGCTGAGCCAACCGCAGAGCCTGAACAAAAAGGGGGCTGGTTTAGCCGCATGAAGCAAGGCTTGTCAAAAAGTCGTAAAAACTTGACCGAAGGCTTAACCAATATTTTGATTGGTGGTAAAGAAATTGATGATGAACTACTTGAAGAAGTCGAAGACCAATTGTTGGTCGCCGATATCGGGGTGAATGCCACCAATCGTATTATCAAAAACTTGACCGAAGCCACTGCCCGCGGTGATTTGATTTATTCGCATTCACTGTATAAAGCGCTACAAAAAGAACTAACCGATATCTTGACACCCAAAGTTGCACCACTGGTGGTGGATGCTAGTACAAAACCGTTTGTCATCTTGGTCGTGGGGGTCAATGGCGTGGGTAAAACCACCACCATCGGTAAACTTGCCAAACGCCTGCAAGCTGAAGGCAAATCCGTGATGTTAGCAGCGGGCGATACGTTCCGTGCGGCAGCCACCGAGCAATTGCAAGTTTGGGGGGAGCGCAATAATATCCCTGTTGTCGCCCAAGGTCATGGCTCAGACAGTGCCTCGGTGATTTTTGATGCCATTCAATCTGCCAAAGCCCGTGGCATTGACGTGCTGATTGCCGATACTGCAGGGCGTCTACAAAATAAAACCAATTTGATGGAAGAGCTGAAAAAAGTGATTCGCGTCATGCAAAAAGCCGATCCGACAGCGCCGCATGAATCCATGATTGTGCTCGACGCGGGTACAGGACAAAATGCCCTAAATCAAGTAGAAATCTTCAATGAGGCAGTGCCACTGACAGGCGTGACCGTCACCAAATTAGATGGCACGGCAAAAGGCGGCGTGGTATTTAATATCGCTGAAAACACCAACGTGCCGATTCGTTTTATTGGCGTGGGTGAAAAAATTGATGATTTGCGCCCATTTCAAGCCGATGATTTTGTCAAAGCCCTGTTTGAAAAAGATGAGTAACTCATGTATCACTTAAATATTGCTAATAAGCAGATGACTAATATTGATAAAATTCAATTTAGTGAAGTGGGTTTTAGAGAGCGCCAAGATTTGCAAGAATGGATTGTGAGCAATCCAGAATGTCTTGGCGAGCCATTATTAATTATTCAAAAAGAATTTAACGGGTTTGACAATACGTCTGAAAGATTAGATTTATTGGCGTTAGATAAAAGTGGTAATTTAGTCATTATTGAAAATAAAACGGATAGTTCTGGTAAAGATGTTGTATGGCAGTCTGTGAAATATGCATCTTATTGCTCTCGACTTACAGATGAGAAAATCATAAATATTTTTGCTGACTATCTTAGAAAATATGATAGCCAAAACTCTGATGATTATATTGCAAGCGCTAAACAAAAAATAAATGAATTTCTTAGCGATAGCACAGAAGATGATATTGGATTAAATCCCAATGAAACTTCGCAACGAATCATTTTAGTCGCTGCTGAATTCCGTCAAGAAGTAACATCAGCTGTATTATGGCTGATGAATTTTGGTATTAATATCCGTTGTATAAAATGCCAACTTTTTAAATTTAATAATGACTTTTTCTTTGATACTCAGCAAATTATTCCTGTACCCGAAGTTGAAAGCTTTATGATAGATATTGCGGAGAAAAAACAAGAAGACATTCAAATCAAAAATAATAAACAAAGCGTACTAATAAGTTTTTGGTCGCAATTTATCAATGCGACTTTATCAAATGCTGAAAATTTATATGCTAATAGGACACCAAGTAAAGATAATTGGTTAGGTACTAAATTAGGAAATGGTGTCGGAATAAGTGTTGTAATTACAAAGGAATCTGTAAAAATTAGAGTTGAAATAAAAGGTAATAATAAAGAAGACACTTTAAAAATATTCGACTATTTATATCAGCATAAAGAAGAAATCGAATCAAAATTTCAATATCCTGTTAATTGGGAGCGTTGTCCTGAAACTGTATATAGTTTTATAATTATCACAAACGAAGCAGTTGGATATTCAGACAAGTCTGAATGGCGGGGTGCAAATGAATTTTTGATTGAAGAAAGTTATAAAATGCAGAAAATTCTTAAATCACTTCTAGATAAATTTGTCTTATAAAATGCTTACCACAAACTACCAACTATCAATCAAATTACCAACAATTACCCTTGTCGCACATAAGGGTTGTCTTATCGCGCTTGATTGGCAAACCCAAAAAACGCAAAAAATCCTACAGCAATTAACTGCACAAGCGCACTATATACAAAGCAAAGATTTGGCTGACTCAGTAGATGACGATGCCAAAGTCTTACGAAATACCATCAGTCAACTTGACGAATATATTAATGGACAGCGACAAGTATTTGATATGCCCATCGCCCTCTACACAGGCACACCTTTTCAGCAAAAAGTATGGCAAGCATTACGACAAATCCCTTACGGTCAAACAATCAGCTATGCACAGCTTGCGCTACAAGTGGATAATCCCAAAGGCTTTCGCGCAGTCGCGCAGGCCAATGGCCGCAACCCACTAAGTCTCATTATTCCTTGCCATCGCGTGATTGCCAGCGATGGCAAATTGGGCGGTTATACCGGTGGGATTGAGATTAAGCAAACATTGCTTGATATAGAGCAAGCAAGTTATCAGCGATAAACAATAACCCAATGAAGCGTTATTCTTTATCATCTGCGTCTTTTTCTTCCCAAGTTTCTAAGCGTTCATAAATACGACCATAAACGGTATTTTTACGATACTTGCCTTTTTTGGTCATCTCATCCGGCGCTAGCCCCGTCAATAGATACATGGCTTCATTGACATGCTCGACGGCATAGATGGTAAATTTACCTGCCGTCACGCTATCGATGATATCTTGACGCAGCATCAATTGCGCCAAATTGGCTTTGGGCACAATTACCCCTTGTTTACCCGTCAAACCTTGCTCGACACACGCATCATAAAACCCGGCGATTTTGGCATTGACGCCGCCGACCGCTTGGACTTGACCAAATTGGTTCATCGAGCCAGTCACCGCAAAGCTTTGATTAATCGGGGTTTGCGATAAGGCAGACAGCAGCGCGCAGGTTTCGGCTACTGTCGCGCTATCGCCATCGATACCGCCGTAACTTTGTTCAAAAGCCAGCGATGCGGTAAAGTTGAGCGTGTGGTCTTCGGCAAACAGTGCTTTTAGGTAACTGCTCATAATCAGCACGCCTTTGGCATGGATAGAGCCGCCTAAATCCACATCGCGCTCGATATCAACAATATCGGCGTGCGCGGCACTGTGATGCACTGACGCTGTCAATCGCGCAGGCATACCAAACTCACTATCTGCGTAGCTGATGACCGTCAGCGCATTGATTTGACCAATCGCTTTGCCTTGGGTGCTAATCAGCTGTTGCCCTTTTTCTAGTTCTTGCCAGAACAATTGCCGTAAATAGCCCGAGCGATGGCGAATATCCTCAATGGCTTGGCGGACATGGCTAGCGGTTACTGTGTTTGCAGGGCTAAGCTCTGATTGATTGATGATGGCATGACGATTGGCTTCGAGTAAGAGCTGCGCCAATCTGTCCCCATGTAGGCTTAACTCATGCTGGTCTTCTGCTTGCTCACTGAGATAATCTAATAAACACGCCAACGCGGTGTTATCAAACGTTAGCAATTGGTATTTGCTTATCATATCAGCAATTTTGGCAGTCATCGCTTGTTCGTTGGCGTGACTGCGTACCACACGATCATGAAAATCTGCACGGATTTTGAATACAGCATTAAATTCAGGCTCAAAATCTAGCAGGTCATAATATAAGTCTGGCTCACCGAGTAAAATGACTTTGACATCAAGCTTAATCGGTTGTGGCTCAAGGCTGATACTGCCGGTCAATGTCAGCATTTGCTCAAGGCTCGACATCTTGATTTGGCGGCTTTGCAGCGCGCGTTTGAGACCTTGCCACGCATACGGATATTCAAGCAAATTAGTTGCTTCAAGCACCAAATAACCGCCATTCGCCCGGTGCAGTGAACCGGCGCGAATCAGACTGACATCCGTTGACACAGTACCTAAATGGGTAATTTGCTCGACATGACCGAGTAAATTTAAATGGGTGGGTAAGTCTTCAAACACAATCGGTGCGCCTTGATCGGGCGCATGGCTTGCAATCACATTGACAAAATAGCGCGCTGGCAATGGCGAGAAATGGCTGGGCAAAAACTCTTCATCATCTTCATTGATGATTCGTTCTACATGATTGACGATATCGTCATGCACGTCTTGCAAATACTTACGAACCTTTGGTAAGGCTTGATACTTGTCAAATAACGGCTCCATCAATGGTTTTAAGGTACGCCGAGTCAATGAATGGTGTAGCGCTTGCAGGGTCTGATTGGCTTCATCTTCAATTTGCTCAAGCTCAACGGTCAGTTGGCTCAAGCGTTTTTGCATGTGGTTCTTATCTTGATAATTGGCAACATACGGCGACTTTGGGGTTAAGCCAAAGCTGGCTTGATTGGTTGCACTCGAGGTGTTATTAGAGGTGCTAGTTGTGGTACTAGACGTTTGATTGGCTTTAATTGGTAAAACTGGCGCTTTGCCACTCGATTTTTGGCGACCCCATTTATTAGCAGGTTTGATTGATAAATAACCATCGCTTGGCTCGATATCATTGTAACTGTCATTGTCATTGCCATCGGCTCGGTTGTCACTAAAATCAGATTTGATAAAAATCGGTTTATTGTCCGAAGGTCGCAGCGCCAATGCAAGTGAATATTGTTTGCCTTCTTCATGCAGCGCATGATAGACCTGTTCTTCACGAAGGCTAATTTCATTCTTTATGGCTTCTACTTTACTTTGATAGTGCTCACTGCGAAAACGCTGATTGAGCTGACGCTTGGTGGTTAGCCAAAAGGTTTTGACATCTTCCGCTAATTGCTTGCCCATGCCAGCAGGAAGGTCAAGCGCAATCGGGGTGCGCGCATCAACAAAATTATGCACATATACCCAGTCATTGGGTGTGGGTTTTTGTTTGGCGTGTGCTTGTAGCAGGCGAGTGATTAAGGTGCGTTTGCCCAGTCCGTTTTCACCTGCAGCAAAGATATGATAACCATTGGCATTGATATCAAGCGCAGTGGCAATCGCTTTACAGGCGCGCTCTTGCCCAAAGCCAATCTCAAGGGTTTTGGTATGGTGGCTATCTTTTGGCAAGGTCGCTGGGTCGGTATAACGGCGCAAGTGCGAGATTGCAACAGGCTGTAAATTGTCAGATTTGATGGTATCGGTAATGATAGAAGAGGATTTTGAGGTCACAGGGGTAGTACGAACAGATTTTGCAAGGGTATTTTTCATAAAACAAGTTTCATCAACGCATTAAAAAGCGGTAGTGGGAAAGATAAACAATGACAGTGACAGTGACAGTGACAGTTAGAGTGACAGTGCTTAGGGTCTGAAGTCTAAGGTTTAGGGTCACTTATAGTTAACAGATAGGTTTTGGTAAGTGGTAATAAAGTATCAGTATGATGTGGTTTTTTGTTGATAAAATCAATGGCTATTTTTTCGCGAATCGTTGCCTTAAGGTTTCAGCCGCAGTAATATAAAAGTTGATGGGCAAGTATTTGCTAAGATAACATATTGACGCTTAACACAATCGTTTGAGACAACAACATGGCTAAAACAGAAAACGGATTTATTTTAGCGCTGGATCAGGGCACTACCTCAAGCCGCAGTATCATCTTTGATAACCAATTAACACCCATCGCCATCGCCCAAAAGCCGCTTAATATCATCACCCCAAAAGCCGGGTTTATCGAGCAAAATGCCAATGACATCTGGCAAACCCAAATTAGTACCGCCCAAGAAGTGATTGCCAAAGCAGGATTGTTGGCGACAGATATTTCAGCCATCGGTATCACCAACCAACGTGAGACCACCATAATTTGGCATAAAAAGACCGGTAAGCCTGTCGCACCCGCCATTGTCTGGCAAGATAGACGTACCCATCAGTGGTGTAGAGACTGGCGTGATAAAGGCTTTGACGCCAAAATCCAGCAAATTACCGGACTACGTATAGATCCGTATTTTAGTGCCAGCAAAATCGTATGGCTGTTAAACCAAAACCCTAAGCTTCGCCAACAAGCGCTAGCAGGTGAGTTGGCTTTTGGTACCGTGGATAGTTGGCTACTGTTTAACATGACAGGCGAGCATAGCATTGATATCACCAATGCGTCACGCACCATGCTGATGTCTTTGCAAACAGGCGACTGGTCTGATGAATTAGTGGATTTATTTGATATTCCCAAAACCATGTTACCTACCATCAAGCCATCGGATGGCGATTTTGGGGTCACCAAACAAGGGATGTTTGGCAAACAAATCCCAGTCACGGCAGTGCTAGGCGATCAGCAAGCGGCATTGTATGGGCAGGGCTGTAACCGGGCTGGCATGGCAAAATCCACCTATGGCACCGGCTGTTTTTTATTAATGAATACCGGCGATAAGCCCTGTGTCAGTCATCAGCAATTACTCACCACCGTCGCTTGGCAAACCACAGAGGCGAATCACACTCGTCAACCTAACCGGCATGAATCCTCAGGTAAATTGCCCAACTTGTTAAAACCTTTACAAAATTTACAACGAAATAAAAAAACAAGCGTCACGCAAACACAATATGCGCTTGAAGGCAGTGTGTTTATGGCAGGTGCCATCGTGCAGTGGCTACGCGATAACTTAGGTATGATAGCGCGCAGTGAGGACGTTGAAACCTTGGCAGCGCAAGTGCCAGATAGCCAAGGGGTGACCCTGATTCCTGCCTTTACCGGGCTTGGCGCACCTTACTGGCGAGCAGATGCCACCGCAAGGCTTATCGGGCTGACACGCGGCACTACCAAAGCGCATATCGCTAGAGCCGCCTTAGAAGCGATTGCGCTGCAAGCTTATGATGTGTTAATCGCCATGCAAAAAGATAGCCCTGTGCCACTGCACGAACTGCGCGTGGATGGGGGCGCTGCCAATAACAATATCCTAATGCAATTTCAAGCCGATATACTCAATGTCCCTGTGCTGCGACCGACGACCACAGAGAGTACCGCAAAAGGGGTGGCATTATTGGCAGGGCAAGCGGTGGGACTATATGATGACACTAGCATTGGTGAAAGTTGGCAGTTAGACCGTATCTTTGAGCCTAAGATGGCATTGTCTGAGCGCCAAGCCATCGTGGAGCGTTGGCAGTTTTATATTAATCAACTATTAAACGAACAAAATTAAAGCAAGGAAACCATTAACATAGCACAAAAACTAAAAGTAATGTAAAAACAACTAGTTAACTGTACGAAAAATTTTTTAAAGACTCGACACGAGAGTGATTTTCGTTAGCAATTAAGTGCATTAAGTAAAAAAAAGCACTTTATATACCCAATTTTTAAACCCTGCTTAAAAATATCAGCAAATTTCGGCCAAAAAAAGTGATTTTTTGTGTAGAAATTGAATAAAAAAATGTATAATGCTTCGAAATTCGACACTGTGTTGACAGTGATGAAAGTTATGAAGATGAAAGTCAGGAAATTTTTTGGACAATGTTGCTACAAGCAAGCAGGGATAACTGGTAACTAAACATTAAGGATATGACAGTGGACAATCAATTTGTTATCGCTACGGCAAATTTACTTAACTTTGCACTGCCCAATCGGGTTTTTTATCGAAACCAAGACGTGTATACGCCGCAGCAATATCAACAAAAAATCAATGCACTTGCCCCCATCTTTCGGCAATTGCAAGCTGATATCATTGGTTGCCAAGAAATTTGGGATGAGCAAGCACTCATTGACTTATGTCATGCAGCCGGTCTCAATGACTATCACGTCACTGTGCCGTTAGCCAGTAATCAGGCAGACAGTCCATTGACCCAAGGACGAGGCGCAGTTGGTACCCCGAGCGTAGGTTTGGTATCACGTTTTGAGATTATTAACACCCAATTGCTCACGCAGATGCCGGCGATTGCGTTGTTGGACGTTCCTGATGTTGGGCTTTATCAACAATTTAATCGTCCCCCGCTGATTGCCGACATCAGATTGCCAAATGGCATGGTGGTCACCGTGATTGTGGCGCATCTAAAAAGTAAACGCCCTGAGTTTTTAGAAAACGCGCAAGGCGAGCCGTTAGAAGATCGCAATGATCCGCTAATTCGAGTCCGCGCCAAGCTGCGCAGTCTGTGTATGCGGGCAGCGGAAGCGGCAGGCATTCGCCAAGTGGTCATCGAAAAACTGTCACACAACAACCATCCGCTGATTTTGTTAGGGGATATGAATGATGTGATGCAAAGTGTCACTTGTCAGCTTTTAAGCGAATCGGGTGAAGTATTTTATGATAAGTCGATGCGGGATATCGTGCTATATGATGCCTCTACGATACAAAGCCGTATGCACTGGCTTAAAGATGTGGCGTACACCCATATCCACCAAGGTATGCCAGAAGTGCTTGACCAGATTTTGGTATCTGAACAATTTTTAGCTGATAGTAAATTTAACATCGGCGAAGTATTACAAGTTGATTATTTTAACGATCATCTCAAATTTATTGTAGAACAACGCCCAACCGATCATGGATTGGTACGGGCACAAATTAAACTTTATTCATAATCAGTCGATAGAGAGGAAATATGTCAAGCGCTTATGATGAAAAAATTGAGGATGTGTTGGTGGACTCTGAGCTCGCTCGCCGCTTGGTCCCTAACAAATTCAAGTTCACTAGCCAGCAAGGTCGTTTGCGTCGCCAAAAATTATTAGCCGCTGCCAAAGAGTTGAGCGCGACCCGACCTGTCAGTGAGATTAGTTTGGCTGATGTGTGTGAACGAGCGGACATTCCCAGAGCCTCGGCATATCACTTCTTCCCAAACGTTGAAGCGATTTTTTTGGCATTACGTTTTTTAAATGCGATAGAAATCTTTAACAAGCTTGAAAAAGTCGATGCCAAACAATTTAGTCGTTGGCAGGCTTATATCACCACAGTTATTGAGACAGGCGTTGATATTATTCAATCTGATTTAACGGTTGCCCGTTTGATTTATGAGACCAATACCCCAGATTTTGAGGGCAATGCGTTTGGTAGTGAAATCGAAAAAAGCCTCGCCCAAATGGTGTATGATAAGTTGTCTGAGCATTATAAAATGCCGGCTTTAGAAACCATTCATCAGCAATTGTTAGTCGCATACGGTATCATTAATGGTATTTTTATTTTAGCTTATCGCTCAGAAAAAGAAATTACCGATACCTATCGCCAAGAAGCGATTACAGCGGTGATTGCTTATCTACGTTGTTATTTACCTGAAAATTTGCCAAAAAACGGCTAGTTTTATAACCTACTAGGGTTATAACCGATAGGCAATAAAATAGGCAATAAAATAGGCAATAAAAAACCCATCAGCGAGATGGGTTTTTTTACTTAAACAGAAAATCTACTATTAGATTTTGTTTTCAGTTTTTTGTGCAGTATTAGTTACCGCGTCACCTGTTTTTGATACGTCTTTACCAAAACCTTTGATTGTATTACAACCTGTGACAGCAAACATAACAGCGATTGATGCAGCGATTAATTTTTTCATTTTAAATTTCCTCAGATATATCCATTATTTTTTAACAGTTTTTAGCTACCAGGTTAAATCATGCGACTTTATTGATTCATAAAAGATTGGTTCATAGAAGTTCAAATAAAGTAAAACATGCTTGGTAGAGCCATGGTAATGCAGGTTAGTCTAACGTCGCTATAGCGTTAATGTAACCAAAACTATCAAGTTGTAAAAAAAACTTAAATTTACGCAATAAGTATAGGTTTTTTGTAAATTAATCTTCGCATTTAGCGTTTTTTTATTTCAATCTGTTTTATTTTAATCTAGTTAAGGATGTCGACATGATTCATGTGGTATTATTTGAACCCAAAATGCCAAGCAACACAGGCAATATTATTCGGTTATGCGCCAATACGGGCGCAACGCTACATTTGGTTGAGCCATTAGGGTTTGAGTTAGAAGATAAAAAATTACGCCGAGCAGGGCTAGATTATCATGAATGGGCAAATGTCAAAGTACATGCCAATTGGCAGGATGCACAGGACAGTCTAAGCCAAAGTGGGGTACAAAGAATCGTTGCCTTGACCACCAAGCTTAGCAAACCTTTATATGATGAAGATTTTGCGCAAGTGGCAAATATCGCTTTGGTATTTGGGTCAGAGACAGCCGGATTACCAGAGCCAATTCGCGCGGCAATTGGGCAAGACAACTGGTTGCGTTTGCCTATGTTGCCGACCTCTCGCAGTTTGAATTTATCTAACAGCGTGGCAATTACATTATTTGAAGTTTGGCGTCAGCAGGGGTTTGGCGGTGATAACGGTCACAGTATCGGTTATGACAATCTCGTCCCTTATGACCCAAAATAATCTCAAAATTTATAAGCAATTTGCAGGTTTTGGCAACCCTGCAATGCGGTTGACATGACGCGCGACAAGACCCGTGTTAAACATGGCTTGCAGTTTGGTGTTATCAACCGCCAATGAGGGCAATTGCTTGGATAAAAACTTGATTAAAGGACGGGTCGTCGGTGGATGGCTGTATAAATCATAATATTGACGCACCGCAGCTATGATTTGATAGTGCTCAGGGGTTAACGTGACATCCAGCGTGTTCGCCAATTGTTGCGCGATATCGGGTGTCCAGGTTTGATGAGCTATCAAATGACCGTCTTGGTCAAGGGCGGCTTGGTCAAGTTCGGGAAGTTGGGTCATAGTATTTATAAGTCAAAAGTGGTATCAAAATAAGGTAGTGTAGTTGGCTGTAGCGCGACTTGAGCACACCAGTCAAAGTCTGCTGATAGGTTCGCTTGCCATGCTTTGAATCTATCAAAATCCGCTAGCGCTAGCCAAGCGGGCGCCATATCATACATATCAAGGGATGCTAGCATATGGGCAAGCTTGCCCGTGGGCGCATCAAGTAGTAAGTTTAGCATGCCATCACCGATAGTCAGCTGAATTTGGTGGTCAAACGCCGCCAGCGCAAACGCCATTGATAAGGCTTCATGACAAAGCAAAAACGTGTCAGCGTGAATATTAATGATAATTTTCATAGTCAATCGCTATCGCTAAACCCATCCCAATTAAAACTGATAAACCGTTTTTGCCCTGTGCAGATGCATGGCTAATTCACCCAAACCGACTAATTCAAAGCCATCTGCCAAATTGTCACCTTGTAGCTGATGTCTAGTTGCATTGTCAGCATCTGTCACCCCGCGAGCCAAAGCGGCACTCACACACACTTGAATGGTTAAATCATGACTCATAGCAAAGTGTTGCCAATTTTTTGCCAGATTTTCGATATCATCGGGCAGCCAAATTAATCGGTTGGCCAACATCACCGCATCACTATATAAGAAAATTTTAAAATCGGTAGTAGTCAACGGGTTTTGCTCAACGGTTGTTTTACTATCGTTTGCCCATAGCGATTGGGCACATTCAAGCGCTCGTTTGGTAAGCGGATGACTAGGCGCATGTGTCATCAGCATCACAATCGGTGTATCGAGCGTCGAAGTATTGGGCATAGCGGTATTATTCGATGTAGTTATCAAATCAGTCATTTAACCATCTATAAGGCATTAATCTATAAAGCTGCAATCTGCTCGCTATTTTAGCAAAATCGACCCCTATTTGCGATGCAATTGTCATCAAACTGTTATCAAATTGACATGAGGTTGTCAATGGCGACTTATAAGCTTAACCCATACAAAGGATTGATTTAATTTACCGAAACGGCTTTTGTAGTCAAACAAAGCAGTCGGTTGTAATGGTTGATAACATACTATGAGTGACAACACTGTAAACACTAATTTGTACCAGGCTTCGTCTGACACTCAGACGACGTCAGCAAATCACATGAATCTCTCAACTCAAGTTGCAGGCACGCCTTTTCATGACAATAGGCCATCATTGCATATCGCTTTGGTGACTGAAACTTGGCTGCCAGATATCAATGGGGTAGCCTCAAGCGTTTATCAAATCATGCGCGAACTCAAATCGATGGGGCATCGCATCACGTTGATTCGCCCCAAACAAAGCGATGAAGTCGAACAACATACCCTAACGACAGGGCTTAACACTGCGGCTGTTACCACTGATTTGCAAGTGCCAAGTTTGCCCATTCCCTATTACCCGCATCTGCGCATGGGGCTGCCTTGTTACCGATTTTTAACGAAGCAGCTGCGCAAGCTTCGTCCTGATATCGTGCATATCGTGACGGAGGGTCCTTTGGGGCTTGCGGCGTTGATTGCTGGCAAACAGCAAAGCATTAAAGTCTCTTCAGGTTATCACACCGCATTCCATGATTTTAGCCGATACTTTGGTTGGAAAGTAATCTCAGTGCCTTTGCTAGCGTATATGAAGCGTTTTCATAACCAGTGCAATGCTACGTGTATTCCAAGCCAGACTACCCAACATCAGCTGGCTGAATTTGGTTTCAAGCATTTGTACCAAGTCGGTCGTGGCGTTGATACAGCGCGCTATGCACCGAGCAAACGTAGCCAAGCATTACGGCAAAGTTGGGGCGTGGGCGAGGGCACCACAGTGTTAATGTGTGTGAGCCGTGTTTCCCCTGAAAAAGGTATGGATACCGTCATTAAAAGCTTCAAAGCGCTACAATTACAGCAGCTGCATCGTCATGTCAAATTAGTGATTGTCGGTGATGGACCATACAAAGAAGCGCTCGTTAAACGGCATGCCAATGATACAAGCATTATTTTTGCAGGCTTTAAAACAGGCGAGGCGCTGGCAAGTTATTATGCCAGTGCCGATGCTTTTGTCTTTGCTAGTCAAGTGGAAACTTTCGGTAATGTCGTCACCGAAGCGATGGCATCGGGGTTGCCAATTTTTGCCTATCATGATGCGGCTGCGGCGCTGTTGGTGGATGATAGTTGTGGTAAAACCGTACCGCTTGGGCAAGAACAACGCTTTGTAGAGATGATTAGTGAATTGCCCAAACAACAACAGCTTGATCAGATGCGACTAGCTGCGCGACACAAGGTAGCTGCTTTTTCTTGGCAAAAACCTGCCCAAGAAATGTTGACCATGTTTTATGAGGTGCTATCAATCCAGACCAATATCCTAACAGCCAGCACAGTGACGCCAGCCATTTTGCCTTCTCAATCAATAATTCAACACCCGCGAGCGGATTCAACAATCGCCCTCACACCTGAGTCAGTTCACCCGACTGTCGTGGCAAAAAACCACCCCCGATATAGTCATTCATCCCAAAATAGTCACTTAAACCAAAATAGTCACCCAGCCCAAAGACCCGCTGAATCTGCCGCGTTTTTCTCCAAAACGTGATATTCAAATAGGCAAAAAAAGGATGGCGCCATGAATCAACCCATAAAAAAATCCAAACTGTCACTTGCCAATTCAGAATTCACCTGTACCTCTGTTAGCCCTGTCGAAAACTTACCCAATTTAATGCGCAATTATTATCAGTTTTTGCACAGTAAACCTAAACTATATCATTTGCAAAAGCGCGTGCTGCAGTGGGATACTCGCTTATGTTTACGGGTAAATTTGCTGTCGCAATTGAAGTTTTTTGCGCAGTTTTTCAAAACCATCAGCCGCTTAGGCGATGGTTGGTTTTGGGCGCTATCGACGGTAGTGATGTTAGTAGCGTTACTATCGCAAGGACTGGTCGCTAGTATCGTCGCTATGAAAGTGTGTGCGGTGTTACTCAGCAGTTTTTGCGGTTATTTGCTGTATAAGTATTTAAAAGTGCATACAGTACGTCCACGCCCTTACCAAGTACACCAGACCATTACTTTAGGTGAACGGCCTTTAGATGTATTTAGTTTTCCATCGGGGCATACGCTGCAAGCGGTATTGTTTACCACCATGATAGGTCATCAAGTGCCGATGATGTTATGGGTGTTGCTGCCATTTACGATGCTGGTGGCATTATCGCGCTTGGTGCTTGGGTTACATTATCCCACCGATGTGTTGGTGGGGGCAGGCATTGGCGCAACATTTGCGACCATCGGTAGTAAAGTGAGTGATTACTTGGTTGCGTAAAGGATGTCGCCAAATAATGATATCGCAAACTATTAAGGCAAATGAAAGCCAAACTGCGCACACATCGTTAACCAATCTGTATCCACAGGTGCAGTGATATCAACACGGCGATTGTCGGTCAGTCTATTAAAAGCCAAGGTATGCGCATGTAACATCAAACGATGCACGCCGATATGTTGACGGATGGCACGATTTTGGTGATGATCGCCATAACTGGTATCGCCAATAATCGGATGAAACACATGCTTCATGTGGCGACGTAGTTGGTGTTTTCGTCCAGTAATGGGCGTCAATCTAGCCAGACTAAAGCGTGAAGTGGGATAGCGTGCGCGTGCTTGAAACGGCTGCTCAGTTGTTGCCAAGCATTGCCAATGCGTTTGCGCAGGTTGCAGTAAGGTTAATTCAGCAGGGCTGCTAAGGGCTTCATCAAACATGTCTGTCGAACTAAGCTTTCTTTGTTGCAGCGCCCGCAAACTTGGTTTATCGCCAATTTTATCCAAAATTTGTGTGAGTGGGTAATCAATCAGCCCAGATGTCTGCGCATTAACTGTCAAATATCCGCGCACGATGGCTAAGTAAGATTTTTGCACTTGCCTGTTTTCAAATTGCTCACACAGTTGCCGCGCTGATTCGCTCGATAAAGCAAACAGTAGCACCCCCGACGTCGGTCTGTCTAAGCGATGAATCGGATAAACATATTGACCCAATTGATCGCGTAGGGTCTGCATCACAAACTCGGTTTCATGACGGTCAAGCCAGCTTCGATGAACGAGCATACCCGCAGGCTTATTGACAGCCACACAGTATTCATCTTGATATAAAATTTCTAACATAGGGTTTTCCAAAAAGCCACAGACATAAAAAAGGTCAGAATCGTATCTGACCTTTTCACCACGTTAATCATTACTCATGTTCGTTGTGCATCGGTGGATGACGCTTAAAGCCACCGGTTTTAAATGCCAAGTAGATGATACCGATTACTGCCCAGCCTAAGCCCATTTTGATGGCGATAGGCTCACTTTCTTTCCACATCAGCGCCACACTGATAAAGCCCAACAGCGGCACAATCAAATACATAAATAAATCATAGGCACTGTGGTAGCGTTTTTCACGGATGATGTAGGTCGCAATCACGGATAAATTAACAAAACTAAAGGCCGTCAATGCCCCAAAACTAATCAAATGCGCGATGACATCAAACTCAATAAAACCCGCGGTTAACGCAATCACACCCGCGATATAGATATTGTAGGTTGGGGTCAAGTATTTTGGATGAATATGACCAAAAATACGTTTATTAATGACCCCATCACGCCCCATTACATACATCAAACGAGAGACACCGGCATGCGCAGAAATACCTGACGCCATCACCGTGACAATTGCAAAGCCCAGTACGGCAGCTTGAAACGCAGAACCACCGACCAACATCAAAATATCTGGCTGGGTAGCAGCCACATCTGGGAAATATTTGTCAGGGGTTTGTGGGAAATAAATCTGCATAAAGTAAGTGCTAATGATAAACACAATACCTGCAATCAATGCGGTCAAGAAAATTGCTTTTGGTAGGGTTTTTTGCACATCTTTGGTTTCTTCTGCCAATGAGCTTAGTGAGTCAAAGCCTGTGAAAGAGAAACATAAAATGGTTGCACCACTGATGAGTGCCGTCATGTTAGCAATATCACTCCAAAACGGCTTTAAGCTCCATAATTGGTAAGCTGCAGCATTGATAGTGCCGTCCGCATTGGTGCCCGCCATCAATTTGCTATACACCAACCACGTAAATACACCGATAATCAATAGCTGAATAAACACAATCCAACTATTAAAATAAGCCACGACTTTGGAGCCATGCACGTTAATCCAGGTCATAAATCCCGTCAGAATAAATACCCAAATCCATTTGTTGACATCAGGGAACAGCGCTTCAAGATAAATCACCGCTAGGATAATATTCACCAAAGGTGACAATAAATAATCCAACCAAGAAGACCAACCCACCATAAACCCGACATTGGGATGAATCGATTTTTGCGCATAGGTATATGCCGAACCTGCTGAAGGATAACGACGAATCATGCTACCGTAACTTAGCGAGGTAAGCAAAATAGCAATCAATGCAATAATATAAGATGTTGGAACGTGCTGATGACTGGCTTCAGAAACCAAGCCAAAGGTATCAAATACGGTCATGGGCTGAATATACGCCAAACCAATAATGATAATGTGCCAAAGGGCTAAATGACGTTGCAATTTAGCGGGCGAATTAGTCGCAGTGGGGGTATTGTTCAAAGCTACCTTTCTCCTATACCCAGTGGTGTTAAAAACAGTCAGCTGTCAAAAGACAAATGGGCGCTGTTTTTAGCCAGTTGAGAGTAGATTAATGCAGAGCATTTAATCCATGAAAAAAAAGAGCCTATTATAAACAAAAACTAAGAATAAACTATTAACAATTAAAAAATCTCGTTAAAAAAATCATGCATGGATTGTTCTATGCATGATTTTGTAAAATTTAACCTATAGTCAAAATAGCCGTACAATGGTTATTGGTCGCGATTGGCTTTTTCACGTTTTTTGAGTAACACCAACACTGCACCATTGCCACCTTGCGCCGCAGGTGCTGAGCAAAAAGCAAGCACTTCAGGAATCTGACGCAACCAGCCATTGACGCAAGTTTTTAAGATACTATCAATGCCTTTGCCATGAATGATTTTCACGCAATTTTCATTGTTTTTTTGAGCCTGCAAAATCAACTGACTCATGGCTTCACGGGCCTCTTCAATGGTGGCACCGTGTAAATCTACGGCATCATACCAGCGAATCTTGCCTTGTTTGAGCTCATTAAACACTTTGTTTTGTAGCGTTGCGGTTTTATAACTTAAATAAGCATCGCCAGAGACGGGGTTGAGCAGCGCTTGCATATCAGACAATACATGCCCGCTATCATCGTCACCACCGACTGCCGCCGCGCGTTTGGCTAGCGTCGTCGCATCAAGCTTATTGCCAGCGTTGTTTTTATCCGCCAAGTTTTTATCTTTGATTGGCTGCACGCCTGACATGGCTTGCATAAATAGCAATTTATCATCATCAAGATGTTCGCTATTATATTTTTTAACTTGTTTGGCGACTTGTTGCTTGCTCAATAAGCCCACGGTTTCAGTCGGTTTGCCGTTTTCATCGGTCTCTTTGGTTTGGCTGCGACCTTTACCCAGTTCGGTTTTAAGCTGCTTTAACTGGTCTTGCATTTCTTTAGAAAATAAATTTGCCATACAATAACTCTATAAATCGGTATAAAAAATAGGGCGTTTATCGATGAAACGCCCTAACATCAATTATTTAACTTGGCTATTTTACGCATTTTGTTGTGATTGTGCCAATAACTTTGCTAAAGCACTACCTGCATCACCCGTTTTCATAAACTGCTCACCAATCAAAAACGCATGGATGTCATGGCCCAGCATCAATTTTACATCCTCTGCCGAATGAATCCCACTTTCTGTCACCAATAAGCTATCTTGTGGAAACAGGGTTTTTAGGCGTAGGGTAGTGTCCAAACTCACATCAAAGTTATGTAGATTGCGATTATTAATGCCATACACGTTTTGACGATGGGCTGGCAAGCGTAACGCGCGTTCCACTTCTATCTCATCATGACACTCGATGAGTACACTCATGCCAAGTTTTAACGCCAATTCGTGTAGCTCAGCGACTTGCGCATCCGATAAACACGCCATAATCAGCAAAATACAATCTGCCCCAAGCGCACGTGATTGCAAAATGTGATACGGCTCAATCATAAAATCTTTGCGTAGCACAGGTAGGCTTACCGCTTGGCGTACTTGCAATAAATACGCATCCGAGCCTTGGAAATAGTCGGTATCCGTCAATACCGATAAACAAGCGGCACCCGCTTGTTCATAGCCGACTGCGGTGGCGACAGCATCGAAATTAGGGGCAATGATGCCTTTGGATGGCGAGGCTTTTTTGACTTCCGCAATGACACGGATACCCGCTTTGCGCAAACTGCCGGCAAAATCACGGATGTCATCGCGGTTCGTTGCGGCAATTTGCTCAAGGTCGTGCCAAGATTGTTGTTGCTTGGCTCTGACTAGTTCTTGACGTTTGGTGTCGACAATTTTTTGTAATACCGAGGGGACTGCTTGATGAGGCATGGTTTTTCCAAAAATTTAATGAGAGGTGAATTGCTGAGTAAAGCTTGCTAATGCTGCCATTTTTTGCAAGGCTTTGCCACTGCTGATGATATCTTGTGCCATGGCTACGCCTTGTTTTATGGTATCTGCTTTACCTGCCACATAGATGGTCGCACCGGCGTTTAAGGCAATCATATCCGCTGCTTTTTTGGCGATGGGGGTTTTATTGGGATTGTTGTCGAGTGCTTCGCGGATGAGGGCTAGGCTTTGGCTTGGACTGTCAATGATTAAGCCTTTAAGCGTTTGCGATTCGATACCAACATCTTCAGGTTCGATATCATATACGCTGACTTTGCCGTCTTTAAGTTCAGCCACGTGGGTATAAGTCGCTAGTGAGATTTCATCAAGGTTATCCACTGAGCCGACGACTAGCACATGCTCTGCGCCAAGGTTTTTGAACACATTGGCAAGCGGTTCGCACAGCGAAGGATTAAATACCCCAATCATGGCATTTTTGACGCCCGCCGGGTTGGTTAAAGGTCCCAAAATATTAAACACCGTGCGCGTTTTTAGGGTGCGGCGAATGGGCATGGCGTGTTTCATTGCCACATGGTGATTGGGCGCAAACAAAAAACCAATACCATGGGTCTTAATCGACTGGGTAATCTGCTCAGTATTTAACGCCAAATTAATACCCGCTTGCTGCAGCAAATCGGAACTGCCCGATTTGCCGGAAACGCCGCCATTACCATGCTTGGCGACATGACAGCCAGCAACCGCTGCGACCATGGTAGCGGCGGTAGATACATTAAACAAATTTGCGCCATCGCCCCCTGTACCCACAATATCGACGACATTGGGCACATCCGACAAATCCACTTTAATCGCAAGCTCCCGCATTACTTGGGCGGCGGCGGTGATTTCTTCGATGCTTTCACCTTTCATACGCAGCGCAGTGAGCAGCGCGCCCATCATGGCATCGGGGCATTGACCTTGCATGATGGCTAGCATGACGCCGCGCATTTCTGCATAGGTCAGGTCAATGGTATTGATGGCGCGATCAAGTGCCGTGGTAAGCAGTAGTTGGGTTTGCTCTGGGGTTAATGGTTGGTTGTTTTCAATAGCCGTGGTAATGTCACCAAGATAAGGCGTTACAGTATGGGTCATGTCAGTCTCGTATGAGTTTTATGGCTTACACTTGATATATCATTGTACTAGTATACTATAACAAAGCCAAGTTTTAAAGCCAAACTTTAACCCGCAAAACTCAATTATCCCAGTCTAATGGTTAGCGTTTTGATAGTTTTAATAGTCTTCATAATTAGCTAAAAAATTTTTCAAAATCGCATACCCATGCTCACTCAAAATAGATTCTGGATGAAACTGCACCCCTTCAATCGGCAATGTTTGATGCCTAATGCCCATCACAGTAGGGGATGGCAGAGAATCATGTGGGTGAATATCATCACACCATGCGGTTACCTCTAGACAAGCAGGCAAACTGTCTGCCGCAATCGCTAAAGAATGATAACGAGTGGCGTTAAAAGGTGAGGGAAGCCCGGCAAATATCCCTTGATGGTGATGAAAAACTTGCGACACTCGCCCATGCATAATCGTTGGGCAACGAATGATATTGGCGCCAAATGCTTGCCCAATGGCTTGATGACCCAAGCAAACGCCTAATATAGGAATAATGCCGGCACAGTCTTTGATAAAACTCAACGTATTGCCCGCATCGCTTGGCGTGCAAGGTCCGGGACCAATGACCAAATAATCAGGATTTAAACGAATGATGTCTTCACTGCTGCAAGCATCATTGCGCCAGACTTCAACAGGTTGTCCCAATTGCTCAAAATACTGCACCAAGTTGTAGGTAAAACTGTCGTAGTTATCAATAAAAAGTAGCAATCCAGAAACCCTATGCTGTAATTGTTGGACGATGGTTAACCGATGAAAAAACTTCACCGTTATTTTAGTTAATTATTTTATCACAACCATTCTACAAGTGACTGATAGCAAGTGAATGAAACCGAATAAATGAAGCCGAGTCGCAGGCGGTAATGTTAATGATTTTCACTAAAATAGTTAAACACATATTTTATGCACCATAAAAGTGAATATTAATGAAATTCTAATTAAAATGGTGCAATTCTTGCAGTCGCATAGCCATTTGACGGCTAGATAGAAGGATAGTAACGTGAGGCAACTTTATAATCCAATCACTGCTTAAATAACTAATTGAATTATATATAAAAATTTAATATCTATGATGATATGCAAAAAGTTGGCACATAACTTGAAAGTTTAAGCTCAACAAGCACTACTTTGTTTATCTCTTGTCACAGCACCGAAAAGAGTATAAAGTGGCGTAACGTTTTTTTAATCATTTTTTGCGTAAGTAAAAGGAAACGAGCAATGTCGAATAAATTTTTAGATTTAATCAAATCTAGCGAAGCAAAGTGGGTAGATTTTCGCTTTACTGACACTAAAGGTAAAGAGCAACATGTAAGCTATCCAGCTGACAGCATGGACGAAGACATTTTTGAAGAAGGTAAAATGTTTGATGGTTCATCAATTGCTGGTTGGAAAGGCATTGAAGCGTCAGATATGATTTTGATGCCAGATGCTGATACAGCATTTGTCGATCCTTTCTTTCGTGAAACGACAGTTGTTGTGACCTGTGACGTTATCGAGCCATCAACCATGCAAGGTTATGACCGTGACCCACGTTCAATCGCGCGACGTGCTGAAGAATACCTAAAATCAACGGGTATCGGTGATACCGCATTCTTTGGTCCAGAGCCAGAATTTTTCGTATTTGATGATGTAAAATGGTCAATCGACATGTCAGGTGCGCGTCACACCATCTCAGCTGATGAAGCCGCTTGGTCAACCGATAAAGACATAGAAGGCGGTAACTATGCGCACCGTCCACGCGTCAAAGGCGGTTACTTCCCAGTACCACCCGTTGATAGCTCACAAGATATGCGTGCTGATATGTGTGCCGCGGTAGAAGCGATTATGGGTGAAGGCCGTGTTGAAGTCCATCACCATGAAGTTGCCTCTTGCCAGCTAGAAATCGGTGTATCATTTAATACCCTAGTTCGTAAAGCGGACGAAGTACAACAGTTCAAATATGCGGTACACAACGTTGCCCACGAATATGGTAAGACTGCGACCTTTATGCCAAAACCGATGGTTGGTGATAATGGTTCAGGTATGCACGTTCACTTGTCAATCCAAAAAGATGGCAAAAACACCTTTGCCGGTGATGAATACGCAGGGCTGTCAGAAACTGCTTTATACGCAATCGGTGGTATCATCAAACATGCTCGTGCATTAAATGCCATCACCAACCCATCAACCAACAGCTACAAACGCCTAGTACCGCATTATGAAGCGCCTATTAAACTGGCTTATTCAGCGCGTAACCGCTCAGCATCAATTCGTATTCCATACGTGGCAAGCCCGAAAGGCAAACGTATCGAAGCACGTTTCCCAGACCCAGCAGCCAACCCTTATCTTTGCTTTGCCGCATTGTTGATGGCAGCGCTTGATGGTATCCAAAACAAAATCCATCCAGGTGAAGCCGCAGACAAAAACTTATACGACCTTCCACCAGAAGAAGAAGCATTGATCCCAACGGTGGCGGAGAACTTGGAAGTTGCGCTTAAAGCGTTAGAAGACGACCATGAATTCTTAACCAAAGGTGGCGTATTTACCAAAGAAATGCTTGACGCTTACATTGCCTTGAAAAAAGAAGAAGTAGAGCGTTACAACGTATCAGTTCATCCAATCGAATTTGATATGTACTACAGCTGCTAATAAGTTCGCTTTTCAAAAAACCCAGCTTATATAGGTTGGGTTTTTTTATGTGAAATTTTTAGGCTAATAGGCAAAATTATTTAGGGATTGATTATCAAGCTTGCTAAAATATGCACAATAATGGGTTTTGAGGGGAAGGCTTATATGATTTTGACAAAATATAGTACAGATAATAAATATAGTACCGATAATAATAGTAGTTTACGCTATGGTTATAACTTTCCACTTATGGCTTCATTGTTATTGCTGTCACAGTTAAGTCATGCTCAAGTGTATAAGACGACCACCTCAGACGGTCAAGTGGTATATACCGATAATATCAATACCGCTTATCAATACAATAAAAGCAGCAAGAATATCAGCGTATTAGATAAATTACCCACCCAATCACAAGTATCATCGACGATCAATCAATCAACAAAGACATCTAATAACTTGAACAATGAAGTTGATAACGCAGCGAGTACGGCTACTGACAATCGTTTGCCTGATAGTTTAGGTGATAGTTTAACTGATCGCTTATCGACCCAATCTATCTCAGCAAGCCACCAGGGCGATTATGTCATAAAAATTGTAGCGCCTGAAGCCGGGCAAACGCTGCGACGGGGTAGTCAACCCATTGAGATTAACGTTGCTTTGACACCGAGTTTAAAAACAGGCGATAGAATCGTCTATCAACTCAATAACCAAACCTTAGCGACCATAAAAGACACTAGCTATACTATCGCAACTACCACGCTCGATCCTAACCCTTATACCATTACTGTAAGTGTTGAAAACATCTTAGGGGAAGTCATCGCGCAAGACACTCGCGCTATTAATCTCATCAGTAATAATGTACTGTATCAAAAAAAACGTAAAGCAATTGCAGAAGCACAAAAGAAGAAAGCCAATCAACCTTGGTATAAAAAAATACTTTAAGGCGTGATTAAATTTGCTTATCCCATAAGGCACTACCATAACCGATGCAGTTTTATCCAATCGAACACCATAGCTGGGTGGCTATTGATATTCACCATAATTTGGGTGAACAGGTTACCCTATTAACCCATAAATCAGGGTCGATGTCTTGTCGTCAATTACTAAAAAAGCTACAGCAAGCGCTCAATGTGACAGGCGAGTTAATGGATACAAACTTTCCTTATCATTTTATAACAGCTGACGGTTACACTTGGTATGTCAGTTTTAGCCATAGCCGCCAACATGCCGCAGTATTGATTTCGCCCTATACAAATATCGGCATTGATGTCGAAGACAGCGCAATTAGTCATCAGGTTGCTTCGCGCTTTTTTTCACCCCATGAATATCAATGGTTGAATCAAAAGCCTGCAGTCAATCAAGCAGTTTTACGAAACCTACTATGGCGACTTAAAGAATGTGCCATCAAAACCCATCAACATGCCGACAAGCAATTAATCAAAGAATTAAAACATGATGTGCTAGATGAATTGGGTGAGGAAGTTATCAATCAACTTATTGGCATCGATGAGATAAATGCTAAAGATAAGTCTAAAAATAAGCCCATACAATGTGTGCAAACCGACGCTAAAATAATTGGCAATTTTAGTAGCAAACCTTGCAGTTTTATTATTGTAAACCGTTAAATAAGGCTAAAAAATCGCTGTTTAAAAAAATAACCAATTCTTACGAAATTACTTTTTTTTGTAAAAAACCCGTGCTATGATTGCTATAAGAACAATTTACTATGTGAGCGACATTGTAGAGAAATGTTTTAACAAACTATTACAAAAGCTTAACTAGTATATTATTTAGCAGGCGTAGGTAGCGGGTAGCTAAACTTAACTAGGCTTAACTAGCCTTGTTTAAAAAACTACTTTAAAAACCTACCATTAATAGTGTTAAAGGAAGTTATAATATGTCAGTTCGTGAACAAGGCATTGTAAAATGGTTTAATGATTCAAAAGGTTTTGGATTTATTCAGCGTAACAGCGGTGAAGATATTTTTGTTCATTTCCGCGCGATTCAAGGTGACGGCTACCGTTCACTTCAAGATGGTCAAAAAGTTGAATTCATCGTGGTTGAGGGTCAAAAAGGTCTTCAAGCTGAAGAAGTTACCAAAGTCGAATAAGTTGAGCCAAAAAGGGGTTGAAGTGTTATTTTTGACCTTTTTGCAAACCAAGTTGATGTCATTAACTTGGTTTTTGTTGTTTCTCATAGCCAATGATTGATTGGTCAAAATAGGTTAACTCTCTGTGTTTCAAACTTTCTCACAACTACCTCTTCATCCAGCGCTCAAACAAGCGATTGACCAACTAGGCTATCAAACGCTGACCCCTATCCAAGCGCAGATATTGCCCAATACACTCGCTGGGCAAGATGCCATTGGGCAGGCACAAACAGGTACAGGTAAGACAGCAACGTTTTTACTCACCATCATCAATGAATTGCTGAATAATCCTCTAAACCCTGAGGTTGATGGCGATCGTTTTTTGGGTGAAACCCGTGCGCTGGTGCTCGCGCCGACTCGAGAACTGGCTCAACAAATTTATCAAGATTGCCTTGAACTCACCAAGTTTACCAAACTGCATACCGTTTGTTTGCTCGGTGGCACAGACTATGACACGCAATCAAAGCAGCTTCATCAAAAGTTTGTCGATATCATCATCGCCACCCCAGGTCGTTTGATTGATTTTTGCTTTCAGCACCATGTGTATCTCGATCGTCTTGAAATTTTGGTATTAGATGAAGCGGATAGAATGCTAGATATGGGGTTTATACCTGATATCAAACGCTTGATTCGTATGATGCCTGCCAATACGCATCGGCAAACCCTGCTTTTCTCCGCTACCTTTAACCAAGATGTGATGAATTTAGCTTATCGCTGGTTATATCAGCCGATTTTTGTAGAGATTGCGCCTGAGCAAAAAACCAGTCAAAACATCGAGCAGTTATTTTTTACCTTAATGGAATCGGATAAACTGGCGGCGTTACAGCAAATTATTGAAAAAATTTCCCCCAAGAAAATGATTGTCTTTGCCAATCGTAAAGACCAAGTCAAGCGCCTGTATGACAAACTTAATCGTCAGTATAAAGTAGTGATATTGTCAGGGGATGTCATACAGGCCAAACGCGAGAAGTATTTGGCACAATTTCGTCAAGGCGATGCCAATATTTTAGTGGCGACTGATGTCGCAGGGCGAGGTATTCATGTGGATGATGTGGCTTGTGTGGTCAATTATACGCTGCCAGACAGTCCTGATGATTACGTTCATCGTATCGGTCGCACCGGTAGGGCAGGCAATAAAGGCATGAGTATAAGCTTTATCAGTGAAAACGACGGATTTAACTTACCGGCTATCGAGCAATATTTGGATGAAAGTATCAAAATGCAGCAATGGTCGAATGATACCCGTTTTTTAGAGGATTAAATTTTTTAATTGATAAAACATTAAGGGCGCTATCAATCAATAGCGCCCTTTTTACGTTAAAACATAGTGAAAATAAATTTATAATCTAACGATATCGACTTTAGCAAGGCCGTTTGAAAGATTAGCAATTCTGCTAAAAGCACCTTTTGACAAATCTAGCGTACGGCCATATTTGCCGAACCCACCTGTGTCAGTCACGCGTACAACCACACTTTTACCATTGGCTTTGTTAGTGACTTTAAGTAGGCTACCTAATTTGTGCACGTTGCTGGCGGCAGTCAGTGCATTTTGATTGAATTTCTCGCCAGACGCCGTGGTACGACCATGATGCTTGCCACCATACCATGAAACAACATCAGCATTGGCTTGCTGGGTGGCTAAAGTAGTAACAAACAAACTGGCAATGATATATTTCATCGGATGTTCCTTTTATCAATTAAAGCGGTCAATAATCTGACTGCTTAAAGGTATCAAGGGGCATTTCCCGTGATTTACATAGTAAAAACAAAGTAATATTGTTTAATATCACTTAAGCGGTGTGTATTCTAATTACAAAGTTATGTTATTTCAAATATTTTATTGTAAACAAAATCTTTAATATCGGATGTGTTTTGCTAAACATATAAATTGTGTAACTATATCAGCTAGTTTTTCTAACCTGTTGATTTTGTGTAAAAATGCTATCTTGAGTCGCTAATTGGATATAAAAAATGCAAAAAAAAGAGAATGCAAGTTATTGCATTCTCTTTTTTACATATGGTGGAGATGGCGTTCTCTGAACATCTATCATAAGATATTGATATTGCTAAAGTTCTGTTAATATGTCCGTGACGGATATACAAATAGATATACAAAAAAACTGTTGTTAGGATTTTATAAATAATAGGTTTTTATCAATATTTAGAGTTAAATTCTAACTATTTCGTATTGGTCTGTCAAAAGTCATGCCGCCTAACGTGCCTAAAAAGTCCTTGCTCGTACTGTGCAGAAAACTCTACTGCCTAACGTATGCAAAAATTCCTGCTCGTAATGGGCGGAAAACTCTACCGCCTAACATGTCTAAAAAATGCCCTACGAAATTATTGTAGTGATTAACCAATCGAAAAAGCGACACGTTAAACCTTTGCTAAAACTTCTTTGGCTATCTCTCTAAACTCATCTCTTTCCCATTGCGTTACTGGTCGCACTGGCTGAATGTTGAACACTGGCGGCTCATTGTGTTTAATCGTCAATGTATCGCCTTTATCCAATCCAAGTAACTTAGCCTTTGCCATACTTGCCTGTATCATTGACGCTGGCTTTCTTTCCTCAATCGCCATTTGTCTAGCGGCTTCCAATTCGTCTAATATGTCGGTCAATGTCTGCATGGTTTACCCTGCCTTTGATACCTTTGTTTGTAGTTTGCTTACCCATTCTAATTCAAGCCCTAATAAGGTATCGGCTATCATGTCATGCTCTGCCACTAATCGGGCATAAGTGGTTTGGTGCATACCTTTGGGGCGGCTGCCATGTCCGTTTGCTATGCCTTGCTGCCATTGTAGGCGGTGGCGTATCTTTGCCACTTTGCGAAATAGTTTATCAATCGGCTGCATTAACTGGGTGGCATAGTTCGCACCAATGCAATGCCTGCATACATAAAGCCCTGCACAATATAAAACGCCTACACGTTTATTGCAGTTAGGACAATTAAACCAATAGCGATAATTACCGTAATGGCATGATGAGGTGGTAATTCCAACATCATAGGCGTATGGCTTGCCGTTAAATTGATAGTTCATGCTGATAGCTTTGGCGTGTTGTCCTAGCCTGTGCTTAACGCTGGTAATCGTCATCTTTGGATAATCGCTAAGGCTGGCGGTTGTGGCTAGTTTTCCCATATCTAAATCATTAAGCAAATTTAGTGTATTTTATCATACATCAGTGTTGCGTATCTTTAACAGTGGGCTGTTACAGTCATTTGTTAAATCAATCATGCCCGCCTATCGTTCGGCTTTGCTGTTCGGTTTAGTGTTCGATTGTTACCAATGCCATATTAATAGCGGTTTGGCGTGTTGCTGGGTGTTCGGTCTTTGAATTGAACCATAGGCGGTTAGGTGTTCAATTCGCTGTTCACTTTTTGCCAATGGCTTGTTATTGCTGGCTTGCTGTTGGCGGTAGTGTTCAGTTTTGGGTATGGTGAAAATGACTATACCTCTATGAATGTCGAATTTTCGATAGTCCTATATTTAGGTTTTTCACAAATTTATGAAAAACTACCTATGCGCCTATGGTTGATAACGAAAGGCAAAATATCCTTTCGCCATTTTTGGCGTGGGCGGTTTCTCTAGCTTTCCTGTGGTGTCGGTGGTAGGTTTGCCTGTCCAATGGCTTAATATAGCGATATGTGGCAATCGGTGGGCGTGGTGGTGTGCTTAATGAGGTGTTAACCAATATTAGCCTTTTTTGGGGTGTTTTTAGGCTTAAACCCTTGATAATACTGGCTTTTAAGTGGTGACCAAAGAAAAGGGCGTTACTAAAAATCACTACTTTAATAATACTTTCCTTTTAAGTGCTTAGAAATTAAAAACCCACTATTTGAGTGGGTTTTCTTGTGGCGTAATTTATTATTTAAAGCCCTT
>ERZ501028.17-NODE-17-length-43667-cov-6.436096_pt1 | contig 43667 bp, 32 predicted proteins | sample MGYA00248895_ERZ501028 | MGnify/ENA primary metagenome ERZ501028 (study PRJEB25958, sample SAMN03398576) | human skin metagenome | study: EMG produced TPA metagenomics assembly of the Human Skin Microbiome Metagenome (human skin metagenome) data set.
TCAATCACGCATGGGAAAAATTCCAACGTCATTTTCACGATAGCGACATTCAAGCCAACATCAAGCAAAGCAAAGAAGAACAGTACCAAGGCGAGTTTTTAATTGATTTATTTGTCAATATTTTTGGCTACACTAAAAACCCCCAACCGAACTTCAATCTCACCACCGAACTTAAAAATATCAAAGGGGCAAAAAAGTGTGATGGGGCAATTCTCAAAGGTGGCAAAGCCCTAGCCGTGATCGAGCTTAAAGGCATGGACACCACTGACCTTGCCAGCATCGAATCACAAGCCTTTGGCTATAAGAACAACCATCCTACTTGCCGTTATGTGATTACTTCTAACTTTCAAAAATTGCGGTTTTATATTGATAATGCGGTGGAGTTTGTCGAATTTGACTTATTCAAAATCAGCCGAGAAGATTTTAACTTTTTATACTTGTTACTAAAATTCGATAACTTACTGGCAGATATCCCACTAAAAATCAAGGCCGAGAGTATCAGCCAAGAGGAAAAAGTCACCAAACAGCTGTATAAAGATTATTCCACCTTCAAGCGGGCGTTATTTGATGACTTGGTTAAAAACAATCCGCAATATGAGCCATTGGTGTTATTTCAAAAATCACAAAAGCTCCTTGACCGCTTGCTATTTATTTTCTTTGCCGAAGATGGCGGGCTACTTGCCGCAAATACCGCCCGTACTATGCTAAATGAATGGGAACAAGCCAAAAAACTCAAAATCCCAATGAGCTTAAATGACAAATTAAATAGTTATTTTGGTTTTTTGAATACGGGCTATAAGGATGACCATAGCGAAATCTTCGCCTATAACGGTGGCTTGTTTAAGCCCGATGATGTGCTAGATAATGTCAAAATATCCGATGAGGTGTTATCCGTCCATATTGCCAAACTTTCCGATTATGACTTTGCCAGTGAGGTGGATGTCAATATTTTGGGGCATATCTTTGAAAACAGCTTGACCGAGATTGACGAAATCAAGGCAGAACTAAACGGTGAGGTACTTGACAAAGCCCAATCCAAACGCAAAAAAGATGGGGTGTTTTATACGCCCAAATATATCACCAGCTATATCGTACAAAACACGGTGGGCAAGCTATGTGCCGATAAGAAGACAGACATTGGCATAAATGACGAGGACTATATCACCGATAAGAAACGCCAAAAGAAAACCCAAGAAACGCTATTACAACGCCTAAAGGATTATCGAGCGTGGTTACTTGATATCACGATTTGCGACCCTGCGTGTGGGAGTGGGGCTTTTTTGAATGAGGCGTTAAATTTTTTGATGGCCGAGCACGCCTACCTTGATGAGCTAGAAAGTAAGCTATTCGGTGGTGGTTTGGTATTCCAAGAGGTGCGAAATCACATTTTGGAGCATAATTTGTTTGGGGTGGATATCAATCAAGAATCAGTTGAGATTGCCAAGTTGTCGTTGTGGCTTCGCACGGCAGAACCGCATCGTAAGTTGTCAAATCTGAATGAAAACTTGAAGTGTGGTAATTCGCTGATTGATGATGTGAGTGTGGCGGGCGAGAAGGCATTTAATTGGGAAAAAGAGTTTCCCGAGGTGTTTAAAAAGGGCGGGTTTGATGTGGTAATTGGTAATCCGCCTTATGGTGCTAAAGTCGAAGGGAAAGATAAAGATTTCTTAAATAAGAAGTATAACTTTATTAATTCTAAAACAAACGATACTTACTTGTTTTTTACTTTTGCAATGATTGAAATGCTAAAGCCAAATGGTTATTTTGGGGAAATTATTCCTAACACTTGGATGCTAATCAACTCTGCAAAATCTTTCAGAATACAACTATTAGATTATGATTTGACTGAAGTTATAGATTATGGCGATGGTGTTTTTGAAGATGCAACTGTTGAAAGTTCAACTATTATCCTATGTAAAAGTAAAACTAATCAGAAATCAATTAAGGTAAAACGTTTAAAAAACAACGAGGTTGTTAGTGAAAATTCAGCTGATAAAAGTTATTGGTTAGATGATGAATATTCAAGAATTCTTATAGATATTGATACAAGCAAAATTTCTTTACTCAAGAAATTAAATATCAATTCAAAACCCTTCTATCAAGTTGCAGAAATTATTTGGGGTATTAAACCTTATCAAGTTGGGCATGGTAATCCAGCACAAACAAAAGAAATGTTAAAGGCAAGAATTTATCACTCATCTCAAAAACTAAGTGATGAATGGAAACCTTTAGTAGTAGGTAGTAATGTAAATAGGTATTTGTTCGATACCAAAAATATTGAATATATTCATTATGGCAAAAATCTAATGTACCCTTCAAATGAGCTAAAAATTAATTCACCAAAGATTTTAATGCGTCAAACTAGCGATATTATTCGTTGTGTAATTGATTATGAAAAATTTTATCCTCAAAACTCATTATTCATTGTTTCTTTAATAGATGATAACTATACTCTAGAATTTATGTTAACTCTTTTAAACTCTAGGCTAATTAATTTTGTTTATAAAATCAATAATCCACAAAAAGACAAAACATTTGCTGAAATCAAACCAAGTGTAATTAAGATTTTACCTATTAAAAATGTAAGTATTGAAAAACAACGACCATTTATAGATAAAGCTAATGAAATGTTAAATCTAACCAAGGAATTAAAAGGGATTAATAGCAAATTCTTACGCACCTTAGAACGCAAATTTGACCTAACCGGCCCTAGCAAAAACCTACAAAACTGGCAAAATCTCACCTATAAAGAATTCATCAAAGAATTAGGTAAAAAGAAAATCAAACTTGCCTTTGCAGATGAAGCCGATTGGGAAGAATACTTCTTGGCAGAACAAACCAGAGCCCAAGCCCTGCAAACCAAAATTAGCCAAACCGATAAAGAAATAGATAACATGGTATATCAGCTATATGGATTGACCAATGATGAGATAAAGATAATCGAGGATAGTTGATTGGTTAGCAAGTAGGGAGAAAGAAAATCAAAAAGTTTACAAACAATTCGTTTTTTCGTGCTTAATCCTATTATTAGAGTTCGTAAAAAAAGTATGTAAGACAATACACCTTTAAAAGTGTGAACAAACATGCCTTATAACACTATAAAATGCAACACCTAACACAACACCTCACAGGGCAAAGTGTACGGGCATTTTGCCATTGTGATCCGTCAAGAATTTAGTAAGCCCCAAAATGACAAAACAACCCCATGCAAGGGCAAGTCAATTAAACCGAATTACTTACCAGTTTAAGCCCTAAGATTACCCTAAGATTTTTTACCCTTGCCCAAGTTTGGACAGGGGTATTTTTTCGCAGTTACAAAAATAATTTAAGTCAAAAAAGGGCAAGCGGAATTACAAAAGTGTGGTCAAAAGTGTGGTCAAATTTCATATTGATTTTAATAAGTGTATATATATCAATGATTTAGAATAATAAAAAAAACCCATTGCAGGAGGTGAGCAATGGGCTGAGGAAAAGCACAAGTAAGTGTTAAAGGTCTGAAAATTTTTGACAATAAACGCGATTTATCAAAATTGTCCAAGTACTATATTAATAAAAAATTGATAAAAAAATACGCAAGTTGATACGCTATGATTAATAAATTGGGTGCAAAATAATCAACTTTCAAGAAACCTAACAATAGCAAAATTTGCTAATAGTGAAATAATTCTTATTATTGTTGTCGGACGTTATGATAACAATAAAGGTCTAAATTTTTGACTAGCTAATTACACCCTGTTACTTTTGAAGTGTTTTCTATACAATGACATATTTAGTAAAAAATACCATAAAATCAATACGGTAAAGTGGCTTAATTGTTGAAAAATATGACAAAAACAAGCACTATTGGCAAAAAATAATGACATTGCTTTGAGAACCGTTATAATTATTTCAACTAAAATTAGCGTTACGCCGCGCCCTACAACAAGAATGAATGAAAAATCCCATGACTGATAAGCCAGTGACTGACGAGACAGCCCATCCCCCTGTTGCCTCGGGCAGTATTTTTAACTTGCCCAACAACTTGACCATTGCGCGCATCGTGATGATTCCACTGTTTGTGGCGATTGCTTATTGGCCGCCTGCGATGGGGATTGGGCAGAGCGCCATTAGTGACAATGCAATTGCCAATATAGGCATGTATCAGTTTAGTGATAGCCTACTACGCCACTTTTTATTGACGGCTGTATTTGTTTTGGCGGCAATTACCGATTGGTTAGATGGCTACTTTGCCCGCAAGCTTAATATGACATCGGCGTTTGGGCGGTTTCTTGACCCTGTGGCGGATAAACTGATGGTTGCTGCCGCGCTAATTATTTTGGTGCAGTGGCATCCTGACATTGTCATGGCGATTTCAGCGATTGTTATCATCTCACGGGAGATTGCTGTCTCTGCCTTGCGTGAGTGGATGGCAGAACTAGGCAATCGTACCAGCGTTGCAGTGTCATATGTGGGCAAGATGAAAACCACTTTTCAAATGGTGGCAATTACAGTGTTACTGCTCAATTGGGAATCACTTGAGATGACGGGGTATTTACTATTGGTCATTTCAGTGGTGTTGACGTTATGGTCAATGTTTATTTATCTAAAAGCGGCATGGCCCTATCTAAAACAGCCTTAATCGATAACTTTAAAAAAAGCTAATGACGTTAAAAAAATGGATTATTCTAAAACATTGTTAGCTAAAAATTTACCATAAAAAACCCCAGTTAAAAAACTGGGGTTATATTTTTTTAAAGCCAATCATTAAAAGGTTACGGCATGGTTTTCACCCATGTTTTCTGCGGTTTTCCCTTCTTGGACAGCCGCTGATACCATCTTAAACATATCCACCACTGTGTTACCGCTTAACCAATACTGCGCACCGTTACATTCAATGCAAATCACTTGCACGTTAGGATCTTCTTTACCTTTTTCATAGAACGCCGCATAAACTGGGCTCCAAAGCTCATCTAGTTTGGCTTTGTCATTAACCAGCTTAGCCGTACCGTTGATAGATACAAAGTCTTTTTGGTCGCTTGAGGTATAAGATAAGTTGACTTGTGGGTTTTTTTCCAAGTCTTTGATAGTTTCTGATTTGCGATCGCCGATGAACCAAATTTTACCATTTTCTAATTCATTTTTATTGGTGGTCATTGGGCACGCATGTAAATGTTTTTCGTCTGCAGTAATGGTGGTCATCATTGCATATTTGACGCCTTTAATCACTTTATTAATATTTTCAATATGTTGCGCTTTGGTGAGATCTGCCATGAGAATATCCTTGTTATTATATGGTTATTATACGTCTCAAAGTTAATACTAAAAAATTTATTGCTAACTGGTTAAGAATTTATTTTAAAACTCGGTTAAAGTCATTAACTTGGACGATAATATCGGCTTTTGTTGTTTATGTCTGTCGAAAAGCTGCAAGTAATTGGTATAAAACCGTTAATGATGTTATCGCAAGGTAACACAATTGAAAGGCACTTTAGAAAAAACACAAAGTGAAATGACAGTCTATCACCATCAAGACAAGTGATACGCCCGTGGGTTTAATGCTATAATAGCCGCAAATTTTTCTGTTATTTTCCCAACTTTTCCCAAAGCAAGCGGAACTTTCTATGACTATCATCGCTGGACACCCATTTTTAACCGATTTTCAAACCACCAAACTGCTAAATTCCCTTAGCCAAAAAACCAATCTCAAAATCACCCACTTAAAAAGCCAGCAAGTTTATATTTTTTCTAAGGATTTGGCAGAACACGACTATAAAAAAGCGGTAGATTTGCTCAATCACGGTGACGAAATCGCGCTTAATCAAGCAAGCCGAGATGAAAACCAACATGAAAGCCAACATGAGAATAAAGAGGCGCTGCAAATTATCGTCAGCCCACGTTTTGGTACGATTAGCCCTTGGGCAAGTAAAGCGACGGATATTTTTAACAATTGTGAGATAGCGATTGACCGTGTTGAGCGCTTGGTGGTGTATACGCTCATCGGCGAAAATTTGCCTGAAAAGCTACCGCATGATATCGAGATGATGTTGTACGACCGCATGACCCAAAGCCTATTTTATGACTTGGCAAAGGCTCAGCACTTATTCGATGACCACGAGCCAGCACCGCTCAACCATGTCGATGTGATGGGCAAAGGGCGTGAGGCGTTAGAATCTGCCAACCGTGAGTTCGGTTTTGCGTTATCGAGCCAAGATATTGACTACTTGATGGATGCCTACGTTCATGTGCTAAAGCGCAATCCGACCGATGTTGAGCTCATGATGTTTGCCCAAGCCAACTCGGAGCATTGCCGTCACAAGATTTTTAATGCGCAATGGACGATTGATGGGGAAGTACAGCCAAAATCCTTGTTTGGCATGATTAAAAATACCTTCAAGCAAAATCCTAACGATATTTTATCCGCGTATAAAGACAATGCCGCGGTGGTAAAAGGGCATGAAGGACAGCGTTTTTATCCGCTATTAAACAGCGACAACAATCATTTAGCATACGATTTTCACCAAGAGCCGATTGATATCTTGATGAAAGTCGAAACCCACAATCACCCAACGGCGATTGCACCGTATGCAGGCGCGGCAACAGGTTCTGGCGGGGAAATCCGTGACGAGGGCGCGACAGGTCGTGGCGGTAAACCCAAAGCAGGCTTGGCAGGATTCCATGTGTCGCATTTGCAGCTGCCTGATATGCCAGAAAAATGGGAGCACAGCGGAAAAATCTCGACGGCTGACTACGGCAAGCCAGCGCGTATGGCGTCCGCATTAGAAATCATGACCCAAGCACCGCTTGGTAGTGCGGCGTTTTCCAATGAATTTGGTCGTCCAAATCTGGTCGGTTATTTTCGCTCATTTCAATTGGATACCTCAAAAGACCAAGATGGCAGCCAAATGCGAGGCTATCACAAACCCATTATGATTGCCGGTGGTTACGGTAATATCAAACGCAATTTGGTGGAAAAAAATCCGATTCAGCAAGGCGATTTGCTGATTGTGCTAGGGGGTCCTGCCATGCAAATCGGCTTGGGCGGTGGCGCAGCAAGTTCGGTGGATAGTGGTGAGCTTGATGAAGGCTTGGACTTTGCGTCCGTGCAACGTGACAATGCCGAGATGGAACGCCGCTGTCAAGAAGTCATTGACCGCTGTTGGGCGATGGCAGGAAACCAGCCAGATGAAGATAACAATCCGATTGTGTCGATTCATGACGTGGGGGCAGGGGGTTTGTCAAACGCCATGCCCGAGCTTGTGAATGACCACGAACTTGGGGCGGTGTTAAACTTGCGTAAAGTGCCGTCGCTTGAGCATGGCATGTCGCCAATGGCGATTTGGTCAAATGAAGCCCAAGAGCGCTATGTGTTGGCAATCCGTCCACAGAGCCGTGAGCTATTTGATAGTATCTGTGAGCGCGAGCGTTGCCCGTATGCGATTTTGGGTGAAGCGACTGACGTGCGTGAGTTGGTGGTCAATGACCCACTACTCAACACCAAAGGCGACCAACAACCGGTCGATATGCCCCTACAAGTGCTACTTGGTGGCACGCCAAAAATGCAGCGTAGCTTTAGCCGTAGCACGCCAGATTTGACAGCGTTAAATCTTGATAAAGTCGATTTGGCTGAAGCGGTCAAAGACGTCCTGCGTCACCCAACGGTTGCCAGCAAATCTTTCTTAATCAGCATTGGCGATCGTTCCATCACGGGTATGGTAGTACGTGACCAATATGTTGGACGTTACCAAGTGCCAGTGGCGGACTGTGCTGTTACTGCTTCTGCTCTCATCCCTGTCGATGGCAAGCCGATGACAGGCGAGGCCATGAGTATGGGCGAGCGTACCCCAGTTGCTTTGATTAATCCTGCCGCATCTGCTCGCCTTGCTGTTGCTGAAGCCATTACCAATATCGCAGGGGCGAATATCGCCAAGCTATCAGACATTACCTTGTCGGCGAACTGGATGGCAGCCTGTGGTGAAGACAAAGAAGACCAAGCGTTGTTTGATGCGGTGTATGCCGTGGGCGAAGCGCTTTGTCCGGCACTGGGCATTGCCATTCCTGTGGGTAAAGACAGCTTGTCGATGCGGGCGAATTGGTCAGATGAGCAAGCAAACAAATCTGTGGTGTCACCCATGTCGCTCATTATCACTGCCTTTGCCCCTGTGCAAGATGTCACCAAAACCTTAACTTCAGAATTGCTAACCAGCTCAGCGCTTGGCGAAACCGCTTTTTATCGCTTAGACTTATCAAAAGGTCAGTTCCGCTTGGGTGGCTCAATCCTTGCCCAAACCCTAAGCCAACTGGGCGATACTTGCCCAGACTTGGATAATCCGCAAGATTTAATCAACTTCTTTGACTTTATCCAGCAAGCCAACAACCAAGGCTTAATCACCGCATATCATGACATTGGTGATGGCGGTTTGCTTGCCACCATTGCTGAGATGCAATTCACCAGTCGTCAAGGCGTGAAATTGGTGTTATCTGATGACAATTTACTCGGTCAATTGTTTGCTGAGGAACTCGGTGCGGTGATTCAAGTCAAGTCCGATAAGGTTGCCCAATTGCTTGAATTAGCCAAAACCACAGGCGTCAGTGAGTTGTTAAGCCTAGTCGGTCAAAGTACCGATGAAGACAGTTTACTCATCCAAACGGCCACGCAAAATTTACGTTTTGAGCGTAGCGAGCTTGAGCAAGAATGGAGCAAAGTCAGCTACCATATCGCCAAAAACCGTGACAATCCCGAATGCGTACAACAAGCCTTTGATTTGATTGGTGATAACTCACATCAAGGCTTAATCGCCCAAGCCAATTATGATCTCAACCAAGCGATTGAAGCCCCATACATTAACAGTCGCACGGTGCAGCCGAAGGTGGCGGTACTACGTGAACAAGGCGTCAATGGTCAGCTAGAAATGGCGGCAGGCTTTAAACGCGCAGGGCTAGAAGCCGTCGATGTGCATATGAGTGACTTGCTTAAAGGGCGTGTCAACTTGCGTGACTTTGATGGGCTAGTGGCTTGCGGCGGCTTTAGTTATGGCGATGTGCTTGGCGCTGGCGCTGGCTGGGCAAAATCGGTACTGTTCCATGATGAACTACGCATGCAATTTGTGCGATTCTTTAACCGACCAGAAACCTTCTCGCTTGGCGTTTGTAACGGCTGTCAGATGATGAGCCAGCTTAAAGACTTGATACCAGGCGCAGAGAATTTCCCCCGTTTTATCGCCAATAAATCGGCACGGTTTGAAGCGCGCACGGTGAATGTGAAAATTGAACGTACCAAGTCGGTGCTGTTAAAAGGCATGCAAGAGAGCATTCTACCGATTGCGGTGGCACATGGCGAAGGCTTTGCAACGTTGAGCCATACCGATATCGCAGGGATGAGCGCACATGGGCAAATTGTGATGCGTTATGTGGACAGTCTCGGCACACCAACCGAGCATTATCCGCTCAATCCAAATGGCTCACCGCAAGGGGTGACAGGGATTTGTAGCACCGATGGGCGTGTGACCTTGATGATGCCACACCCAGAGCGCAATTTGATGGCATATAACCACAGCTGGAAGCCTGAAGCTTGGGACAATGACGGGGCGTGGATGCGGATGTTTAGAAATGCTCGGGCATTCTTAAGATAAAAGTTAATATAGATGATTTTTTTATAAAAGGATGGCAAAAGCTGTCCTTTTTTAATAACGTAACTTAACCAGACTAAGGCAATAAAGGCTGTCACGGTGAAAGTTTTGGCTCGGTCAAAAACTAGCAACAATTTACAAACAATACACGATAACAAGGGAAAGGTATATGTTATAATAACTTAATCCTACATAGACTAAGTTAAGTTTCATTAACAATGTTTTGTAAGCCCACACAGCTCTTATAATATATCGAGGAAAATCCCATGAATAGCAAACTTTTAGCCACTGCCGCTATCACAGCGTTGTTAGCCACACAATTTGCCAATGCAGAATTGGTTATCTCGCAAAACGGTGAAACGCAAAAAGTTGGTGAAACCGCGGCTCAACCTGCAGCGGTCACAAAAGCGCCTAAAACCGCCAAAGTAGAAAAAGTTAAGCCAAGCAACAGCACCAGCTACAAACTAGACCCAAACCACGCCAATGTACGTTTTGCGATTGACCACTTCGGTACAACGACCAACCAAGGTGGTTTCTACGGCGTAACGGGTGACTTGAACTATAACCCAGCCAAAAATACAGGCAGCATCAACGTTGACATTCCTGTCAATAACCTTGACACCGGTAACGAACATTTTACCAACCATTTAAAATCAGCTGAATTCTTCAACGCTGAAAAATACCCAACGGCTAATTTTAAATCAACCAAATTCCATTTCAAAAATGGCAAAGTAACGAAAGTTGACGGTAACTTGACGCTATTGGGTAAAACCAACCCAGTTAGCCTAAAAGCCACTAAATTTAACTGCTATAACAGCCCAATGCTAAAAAATGCACAAGTATGTGGCGGTGATTTTGAGACTACCATTGACCGCACCAAATGGGGCATGGATACCTATGTCAAAATGGGTTTTGCTAAAGACGTCAAACTCAATATCCAAGTTGAAGCGGTACAACAATAAGCTTGCTTAGCGTTACCCAAAAGCCAATGTTAACGCATTGGCTTTTTTACGTTTTTACGATAGATAATTTCACAAATGCTGAACTTTGCCAACACTCTTTGCACAGCTTGATGCAATTGATAAGTTAAAATGTTCAAACCAATGCAATTTTTAACGACTAATAATAAAGGAAAGTTCATGACAGATAAAACTAACAACTTAGGGACACTTGCCAAACTTGCAGGCGTGGCAACCACTGCCATTTTGACCAAAAAAGCCTTGGCTAAAACTTTCAGTTTAGGCGCAAAAGCAGTAAGCAAAAAAATCGTCAAATCTGATTCAATCAACTATAAACTCGACCCGATGCATACCAATGTGCGATTTAGCATTGACCATTTTGGTACCTCAACCAATCATGGTGGGTTTTATGGCTTGGAAGGCGACATGGTATTTGACCCCGACAATCAAACAGGACAAATTGACCTTGATATTCCGTTGGAAAAATTGCAAACAGGTCATAAAGCGTTTGATGAACACTTAAAAAGTAAAGACTTTTTTAATGCAGATAAATATCCAACTGCCCACTTTACCTCTACCAAATTTATCTTTAAAAAGGGTCAACTACACCAAATTAAAGGCAATCTAACTTTGCTCAAAAAAACTCGCCCTATTACGTTGACAGCGAGCAAATTTAATGGCTACGCCAGTCCTTTGCTAATGGCATATGTGTACGGTGGTGATTTTGAAACCACGATTGACCGTACCGATTGGGGGATTGATGGTTATGTCAAAATGGGTGTGAGTAAAAAGGTGAAATTAGTCATTCAAATTGAAGCCGCTCAACAATGATTTTTTGGTAGATAATAAAGGTAATCAAAAAGATCAGCGTTGGCTGGTCTTTTTTTGCTAAGCTGATTGCAAATTTTTAACTATTCAATTTTTAGCTATTCGTTTTTTACCTATTCGATATTTAACTATTCTAAGCCGCTAAGCCGGCTTTAATAAGTCTGGGGTTTGATACAAAACCATACAGCACTATACAAAACGTAAATTTACAGTATCCGCACATAGCTTCATAATTTTCAAAAACCTAGATATCGCTTTATTTAATTTATTTTTGAGGAAAACTTATGAAACCATTCAATACCACAGTAAAAAACACCTTATTAGCCGCAGCCTTGGTGGTGGGTTCTGCCAATCTGACCGGTTGTGGTTATAACTCTATGCAAGCGCAAGATGAGCAAATCAACGCCTCATGGTCAGAAGTAGTCAACCAGTATCAGCGCCGTGCTGACTTGATTCCAAACTTAGTCAAAGTCGTTGAGCGTTATGCCCAGCACGAACAAGCGACCTTAACCCAAGTCACACAAGCGCGTTCACAAGCGACGACTATCAATGTGAGTGCCGATGTACTCAATGACCCAGCGGCTTTCCAACGCTATCAACAAGCGCAAGATCAATTGGGCGGTGCGTTATCGCGCCTAATGGCAGTGTCAGAACGCTATCCCGACCTAAAAGCGGACAAACAATTCCAAGAGTTACAAGCACAGCTTGAAGGTACCGAAAACCGCATTACCGTGGCACGTGGTCGTTATATCCAAGACGTTCAAACTTATAACACTACCGTACGCCAATTCCCAACCAATGTTACCGCAAAAGTGTTTGGTATGCATACCCGTCCAAACTTTACCGTGGCTAATGAGGCGCAAATCTCCACCGCACCAACCGTTGATTTTGGCAATAACAATACCAACACCGCAAATGCGGGCGGTCAGCCAGTGCAAAACAATGGGAACACTGCCAATGCCGGTGGTCAGCCTGTAAATAATTCGGCTACCGCGACAGCGAATCCCTAATTCACCAGTGTTCACTGTATGGTTAAGGTTAATAGTTAAGAAGATTTTTTTAAATAGTCTGCCATCAGTCGGTGGCAGGCTCATTGGATAAGATTTGCAAAAACTGTCAGACTGATTTTTTAATTTTTTAAAATAGTTGTTGAATTGACTACATTATAATAAAAAAATTGCATACTTTGAGGAAACACAGGTGTCATTGAATATTGTAAAGACACAGCCCAATTTACATCGCTCGCATAAACAGCCGCAAAAATTGTCATCACGTTTTTTAGCCAAGCGGTTAGTAGTGAGTACGTTTACTGCACTGACCATCGGCATTGGGCTTGCAATGCCTATGGCTGCCGTTGCAGAAACTGCCACAGCGACAGCCAATTCCGCAACCGTTACCGCTAAGCCCACATTACAAGATCATAGTGTTGAGGACATGGTTGCGATTGCCAAAACCGCACAAACCAATGAAGCGCTCAATGATGCTGTACTCAATAATGATGCAATTAAAGAGACGTTAGGCAATGATGCGCTGCCGATACCAGGTAGCACCCAAGCAACTGGCAATCAGGCAACAGCTACCGCCAATGCCCAGACGACTACCACATCCAAGCAATCAACCCAAGCCCCTGTTGCCGCTGATAAACTAATCCTAAATAACCCTGTCATTGATGAAGCAAGAATTCTATCTGCCAGTGATAAACAAGCGATTGAAACCAAACTGCGTAGTCTTAATGACCGCGGTTTGGCGCAAGCAGCCGTGGTCATTGTACCAACCACCAATGGCGAGGATATTTTTGACTATTCAATGAAAGTTGCTGATCGCTGGAAACTGGGCAAAAAAGACACCGATCAAGGTCTGTTGATGGTGGTTGCCGTCAATGACCGTAAAATGTACATTTTAACAGGCTATGGACTTGAAGGTACCATTCCTGATGCCGTCGCTAAACGCATTATTAGCGATGACATAACCCCAAGATTTAAACAAGGTGATTATGCCGGGGGTATCACAGCGGGAATTAATCGCATTGAAGAACGCTTGACGACCGATCCTGCTATTTTAAAGCAAGCGGATGCCAATCGAGTCAATACCAATAGCAATGCCCAGTCAAATCAAGAGGGCGGCATACCGCTTATCTTCCTAGGCTTTTTTGGCTTTGTCGCTGGCATGATTTTGACCAGTATATTAGGGCGTTTTTTTGGTTCGATTGCTACGGCAGGTGGCATTGTAACGCTTGGTACAATCTTTGGTGCAGGGTTACTGGGCAGTATGTTTGTGGCATTTATTGTCTTTTTATTTTTGCTATTTCGTGGTGGCGGTCGTGGGGGCCGAGGCGGCGGTGGGGTTGTGTTCCTACCGGGTGGCGGCTTTGGCGGCGGTGGATTCGGTGGTGGCGGTTTTGGCGGAGGTGGATTTGGTGGCGGCGGTGGTGGCTTTGGCGGCGGCGGCGCTGGTGGCGATTGGTAATCAGTAGTCAGTAATCGGCTAGCTATTGAAACATCAGTTAAAAAATTGTGTTAACTTTATCCCTTATCATCAACTATATACTTCATTATTTTTTATGGAATTTTCATGAGCACAAATGACCCAATAACTGCAACGAATGGTGCCAACGAAGAAACCATTGCTTACACCTCACCGATGGCGACAGTGACTTCCACTGTGCCAAGTTGGGCTAGATGGTGGCGTCAAGTTGCGTTTATACCTAGCCTGCACAATCGCTGGTTAACACCTACTGCCCAACAACAGCTAAATCAAGCAATTACCGAAGCTGAGCAAGGGAATCGCGGCGAAGTGGTGCTAGTGATTGAGAATCATTTGCCTATTTCGTCCGCACGGCTACAAAACAGCCGAGACAGAGCAATCGAAGTTTTTGGGGATTATCGCGTCTGGGATACGCAGGATAATACTGGGGTGTTGGTGTATCTTAATATCTGTGAGCGGCGTCTGGAGATTGTCGCGGATAGAGGCATCAATAGCCATGTGATGCCAACCATGTGGCAAGCGATGTGCGACAAGGCTATCGAAGGTATTAAAGCTAATCGACACATTGATAGCTTGGTTGCGCTATTGGGTGATGTGGGGCAATTGCTTCGTCAATATTACCAATTAGACAATGACCCAAGCGGCAACGAAATCGCTGACAGAATGATTTTTATAAAATAGTTTTAAACTTAATTTGCATATTGCGATGATGCAATCCTACCAAAAGCAATGTCACCCATTGCTTTTTTTTATTGCTCAGCTTTTATTGCTAAACTTTTAATGCCCAACACTAAGCGGGTAAACTTCAAAATTTTGTATCAAAAATTATTGAGGATTATCTTTTTGGCGCTAAAAAATTGCGTTAAGGCTCGACAAAAGAATCGACAAATTTTGCTAGGCGAAATGATAAAATTTTACCTATAATGAAACCGACATACCGCCACTCAGGTTGTTAGACAATTAGGCAATTAGACCAGTCGTCATGTTGGCGATCAATCATTACTTATAAAAATTTTGAGGGAATCTCATGCCAACGCTCACCAATAATATTCCTGACAGTATCGGTCAATTTTATCTCGGTCAAGACGTGTACCCAGAGTGTACACAAGGTCAAGCAACCCTATATGACGCAGCTGACTTAACAACCCATGCGGTGATTATCGGGATGACAGGCTCGGGTAAGACGGGTTTGGGGATTAGCTTACTGGAAGAAGCAGCGCTGGATAATATTCCGGTGATTGCGATTGACCCCAAAGGTGACTTGGGCAATTTGGCATTGACGTTCCCAAATTTGGCAGCCAGTGACTTTGAGCCGTGGATTGATAGCGGCATGGCAAATCAAGCGGGTATGAGCGTGGCAGAGTTTGCCAAGCAAACCGCAGAAAACTGGCAACAAGGGCTTGGCAACAGTTTTCAAACCTCGGAGCGTGTGCAAGCACTCAAAGCCGCCAATCGTGTCAGTGTCTATACCCCAGGTAGCGAGAATGGCTTACCGATTGCCCTACTTGGTAATCTCGTACCGCCGCCCGATAGTGTCAAAAATGATGGCGAAAGCTATGCAGAGTATATCGATGCGACAGTGTCGGCACTGTTGGTGCTATTAAAAGTCGATGGGGATAACCTTGCCCCAGAGCATGTGTTTTTGGCACAGCTACTTAAAAACGCCTGGGACAATAACCAAACTTTAACCTTGGTGGATTTGATTACCCAAATCCAAACGCCAGCGTTTGACAAAATCGGCATCCTGCCGCTGTCACAAGTATTTGCGGATAAAGACCGTAGCGCACTGGCGATGAAGCTCAATACGCTTTTGGCATCGCCGAGTTTTGCCAGCTGGCTTAAAGGCATGCCGCTGGATGCTGGCGCACTGTTTTATGATAAAAACGGCAAAGCACAAACCAGTGTGCTCAATATTGCCCATCTATCCGATGACGAACGTTTATTTTTTGTCACCTTGTTGCTCACCAATTTATTGGGCTGGATGCGCCGTCAGCAAGGCACCTCAACCTTGCGGGCAATTTTGTACATGGATGAAGTATTTGGCTATCTACCGCCGATTGGCAATCCACCGACCAAAGTATTGCTATTGACCCTACTAAAACAAGCGCGTGCATTTGGTTTGGGGATTGTGTTATCGACCCAAAACCCAGTGGACTTGGACTACAAAGCCTTATCCAACGCGGGTACTTGGTTTATCGGACGGTTGCAGACTGCCCAAGACCGTGAACGGGTGATGGATGGCTTGCTCTCTGCCAGCGGCAGCAGTGGACTGGACAAAGCGGCGCTCAATGCGTGGTTTGATAAACTCGGTAAACGCCAATTTTTGCTGCACAATGTGCATGACGCCAGCCCTGTGATTTTTAGCACCCGCTTCACACTCAACTACCTATCAGGACCGCTTAGCAAACAAGCCATAGCACAGCTCAAAGCCAATAGCCAAGCGGCTGCCCCTACCGACCCAGCGCAAGCTCAAGCCACCACGCCTGCCATCAATCCATTAGCAAGCACCATGAGTCAGCCGCCGGCCTTGCCCAAAGATGTGGGCTTGTATTATGCCCCCAAAGACATGGCGGGCGATGGGCAAACCTTCTATGAGCCTACTGCCTTTGCCTATGCGCGGGTATTTTTTAATGACAAAAAATCAGGTGCCCAAAGTCAGCAGCAGCTATTATTAACCACAGCATTTGGTGAGCCGCCGTTGGTGGTAGATTGGCATCAAGCGATTTTAAGTGATTTGACCTTTGAGCAGTTACAATCCGCTCCGCACCAACCCGCTGTGCTCAAACAACTGCCTACCCAAGCGCTCGACAAGGCATCATGGAAAACTTGGGAAAAAGCGGTGAAAGAAGCCATCCGTCAGCAGCAAGTGTTAAACCTGTGGTATGTCGATAGTTTAAAGCTGTATAGCGAAGTGGCAGAGAGCGAAGACGCCTTCCGCAATCGACTCATCGTACCGCTGCATGAACAGCGTGATATCGCCATTGCCCAACTGCGTAATAGCTTTGCTAAAAAACAAGACGCGCTAGCCAAAAAACTGCAAGCCGCCAATGAAAAATACCAACAACAAGCCGCTGAGTCGAGCAAAGGCTGGCTTGATGCAGGGGTCAGTATTGGTTCTGCGGTCTTAGGCGCATTTATGGGTCGCAAGGCGTTGTCACAGACCAATATCAATAACGTCAAACGTGCCATGAACTCGGTGGGCGATATCAATGCCAACAAACAAACCGTCGCAGAGCTTGATGCGATTCGCCAGCAGCTGCAGCAGGAGTTAGATAGCATCGGGCAGCAGTTACAAAGCCAAATCGACAGCTTGGCAACCACGTATGATGCTCAGTCAATAGCACTTGATACTGTACAGATTGCCCCAGCAGCGAAGGATATCACGGTGTTGTTGGTCGGCGTGTTGTATCAGCCGCTATAAACAGACGCAATATAAACCTTTTGACCCCATCAAATTTCGCGGAATGCGGTATGCCCCCAACGTCTGAATACGAACAGCAAGCCCAATATTTTCTCGCCAACATCTATGCCGGCAGCAATGGCATCGCTGCCGATGCCCATCATACTTATTAGGATATCTACTTGATGGCTTTTTAACAGCCATTGCTTTATTTTTTGCCAACTGCACCAATTATAATGCCTATGCGCCAAATGTAGCCAAAATGAGATACGCTGCGCCTAGGATGCGTTCACGAATTTGTAGGATGATTGACCTATAATGACAACACATTAAAAGGAAAAAGCATGACACCCGTAGATATTATTACTAGTAAAGAAATGAGCGATATTGCACAAATTGTCAAACTTCATGATATTGATGTTCCCTTAGTCGCTGTGTATTGCGGCTCTCGCAAAGGCAATGACCCTGTCTATGTCCAATCGGCGCATGAATTGGGCAGGGCATTGGTTGAAGCGGGATTAGGTCTGGTATATGGCGGTGCGGTGATTGGCTGTATGGGCGCGGTTGCCGATGGTGTAATTGAAAAAAACGGCATTGCCGTGGGCGTGATTCCCGAGTTTATGATGGATCGAGAAGTGGCGCATGGTGGGCTGACGCGTCTGCATTTGACCGATACCATGCATACCCGTAAAGCCATCATGGCAGAGTACGCCAGTGCCTTTATCACCTTGCCAGGTGGGCTTGGCACGCTTGAGGAAATCATGGAAATTGCCACTTGGCGACAGCTATATCAACATGAAAAACCGATGATTATTCTCAATATCAATGGTTTTTATGACAAATTGATTGAACATCTACAGTTTACCGCTGAGCAAGGTTTTATGAAACCAGAAGATTTACAGCGATTAATCGTTTGTAATACTGTCGCCGATGCCATTGAACTCCTCAAACCGATTGTTAACATGCCAGACACGCTGAATGTGAATAAAATCTAACTTTGTTAGCGACAAAAAAAAGACCTCAGTTAAAGGTCTTTTTTTGTATCCTTTTTTTATCAATGTTATCTAGTCGAAAATCTTACCACGATTCATAATCCCATTGGGGTCAAAGACTTGCTTGATGGCGCGTAAATAATCAATTTCTTCATCAGGACGGGTGTAATTAAGATACGGCTTTTTGGTCATGCCCACGCCATGCTCCGCTGAGATAGAGCCGTTGTATTTTTGCACCGTTTCAAACACATACTTGTTGACCACTTGGCATTTTTCAAAAAATTCGTCTTTGCTAAGGTTTTCTGGTTTTAAAATATTTAAGTGTAAATTACCATCGCCGATATGCCCAAACCAGCACACTTGAAAATCCGGATAGTTTTGGCTAACAATGGCATCGATATCCGCGATAAACTCTGGCACACGGCTGATGAGCACGGAGATGTCATTTTTGTACGGGGTAAATACCGAGATGGTCTCAGAGATATACTCGCGCAGTTTCCATAGCTCTTGGGCTTGGTGAATCGATTGGCTCATCACCCCATCAAGCACCCAGCCTTCGCTCATACAGTCTTCAAAAATCTGCATCGCCATGTCCATAATCGGCTCGTAAGGCGCTTCAAATTCGAGTAGCGCATAAAATGGCGCATCGGTTTCAAACGGTTTTTGCACATGCCCTGTGGCAAGTAATTTATCAACGGCGACATCATCAAAAAATTCAAACGCGGTCAAATCCATTTTACTTTGAAAGGCTGACAAGATTTGCATAATATTGGCAAACTCTGGCACGCCAAGCACCATGACAGTTAGGTTTTTGGGCTGGCGCTCTAGCTTGACTTGCACTTCGGTGACAATGCCTAAAGTACCTTCTGCCCCGATAAACAAATGACGCAAGTCATAACCGGTGGCATTTTTTATCATGCCTTTATTGAGGTGCAAAATATCGCCTTTACCTGTCACCACGGTCATACCCAAAATCCAGTTGCGGGTCATGCCGTATTTGATGACCTTGATACCGCCGGCATTGGTGCCAATATTGCCGCCAAGCTGGCTTGAACCGGCTGATGCAAAGTCCACGGGATAGTATAACCCTTGCTGCTGGGCAAAGTCTTGCAGCGCTTTGGTGACGATACCGGCTTCCACTTCCACCATACGGTCAGCAGGGTAGAAGCCCAATACCTGGTGCATTTTATCCAGGCTAATCACTACCTCGCCATTGGCGGCAACCGCCCCTGCAGATAGCCCTGTCCGTCCACCGCTTGGGGTAATGACGATGTTAAGCTCATTACATAGCTTGACGATGGCTTGCACTTGCTGGGTGGATTTTGGGAAGACAATGGCGCTGGCATTGGGCTCAAAATGCTTGGTCCAATCTTTGCCCCAAAAGCCCAAACTGTCCGCATCGGTTTTGATTTGGTGTTCGTCAAATCCTTGCTGGCGTAGTTGTTCAATGAGCGTATTGATGGCGGTCTGATTAGCAGTCATGGCGTGGCTTTTACCCATTTTTTTATACAGATTGAAAAGGTTTTTGAGGCTCTATCATAGCATAACTAACGGCATAAATTTTGACAAAAACGCTGGCGATTGATGAAGAATTTTTTACCCATAAGACAAAAAAATCATGCCATTTTGCCGGAATTTCGCCACAAAAAACCCAGCAAGTGTGATAGGATAATTGACTAAAAATACTGACTAGGGGTTGTTATGGCACAAAATCTATCACTTGAGAAAGACAAAATCCGCTTTTTGATGCTTGAAGGCTTGCATGACAATGCCTTTAAAGTGCTGTCAGAGGCGGGCTATCACAATGTTGAGAACATCAAAACCGCCTTAGACCCCGAAGAACTTATCGAAAAAATCAAAGACGCCCATTTTATCGGCATTCGTTCTCGCACCCATTTGACCCGCGATATTTTAGAAAAAGCCGAAAAGCTCATCGCCATTGGCTGTTTTTGTATTGGCACCAACCAAGTGGACTTGGAAGCTGCCCGTGAGCTGGGTATCCCTGTCTTTAACGCCCCTTATTCTAACACCCGCTCTGTCGCGGAGCTTGTCCTTGCCGAAATCATCATGCTGATGCGCGGTATCCCTGAAAAAAATGCGGTGGTACATCGTGGCGGCTGGAATAAATCTGCCAAAGATAGCTATGAAGTGCGCGGCAAAACTTTGGGTATCGTGGGTTATGGCTCTATTGGTACTCAGTTATCAGTACTCGCTGAAAGCCTTGGGATGAAAGTCATCTATCATGATGTGGTCACCAAATTGCCACTGGGCAACGCCACCCAAGTGGGAAGCCTAGAAGAACTGCTTGGTAAAGCCGATGTGGTCACCTTGCATGTACCAGATTTGCCAAGTACGCGTAATATGATTACCGCTACAGAATTGGCGGCCATGAAGCCAGGCGCACATCTTATTAATGCGGCGCGTGGCAAATGTGTGGATATTGATGCGCTAGCAGCAGCCCTGCAAAGCGGTCATATCTTGGGCGCGGCGATTGACGTGTTCCCCAAAGAGCCAAAATCAGCGGATGAAGAATTTGAATCACCACTGCGCGCGTTTGACAATGTGATTTTGACACCGCATATCGGTGGCTCAACCCAAGAAGCCCAAGCCAATATCGGTCTTGAAGTGGCAGAAAAATTTGTGCGTTATTCTGATATGGGTGATACCGCAACCTCAGTGAATTTCCCAAATGTTAGTATGCCGCAAAAAGAAGGCACGCATCGTCTGCTACATATTCACCAAAACGTGCCTGGCGTGTTGTCACAGATTAACAAATCCTTTGCCGATGCCAATATCAATATTTTTGCGCAAAGTCTGATGACTGAAGAAGATGTGGGCTATTTGGTGATGGATGTGGGTAGCGGCGATTCTGCGCAAGCGGTTGAAGCACTCAAAAATATCCCAGAAACCATTCGTGTGCGGGTATTGTTTTAATTGAAAATGCTTAAATTTTTTGAAATAGAGAAACCAGCTAATTAAGCTGGTTTTCAATATTTATTATGCTAACTTTCTAAGAATATATTGGAATTCTTGATATTCTACGGTATCACTAAAAGCTTGTAAAATCGTGTCTAGGTTTTCCCTGTCCATAATTTTAATTGGAATATCCGCTGAGCTTGGGTCAAAAGTAAAGCTTATCATATCAATTTTAGCTTTGCGTTTATTGCATAGCGTTGGATTGTTTAAATTAAGAATAGTAATTGCCTGTTCGGCTCTAGTAGATTTACTTTCAAGCTCGCCTGCAAGATTAATTTTAATTTCAATATCACATTCAATCATCAAGGGGTTTAAATCTAATTCTTGATTTCCTTTTGCATTGTCGCATTGCTTGGGTGTTTTACAAGAAAGTAGCAGATTATTATAGTCGTAAGTGAGTGCGGGATATAAATTCCTACTTTTTACATGCTCAATAGTTACTTGAGTTTCCAATGCTTGACAACAATAACAACATAAATTCTTCTGCTCAGGTCTTAATTGTTCCCGTAGTATTTCATAGCCATCTTTATAATCTTTCCCTAAAGTCCAACCGTTAGGTTTTTCATTTTTGACCCAATCTTCAACTTGAACAGGCATAGAAAGTTTTTTACTAATGAATTGCATTGCTTAACTCACTTTATTTTGAGCAAGTTTTGCTTGGGCAAGCATCAATCTCACTTTTAGCAATTCGGTATTACTGGATGATACCTTTTTCGCTATGTTATTGATTTGGCTTTCCGCACTTTCCAGTTCTTTATGGCTAATCGCTCGGCGAATACCATTAAAAGCTTTATCAATTTCTGGCGTGCGATAGGGAACGTGAAAGACATCGTTTAAAACGGTATTGGCATCTTCCCCATAGACATTGCCAATGGTTTGCAGTTGTCCATTATCAAGTGAGTAAACCAAAATATCTTGGCGGTCACTGACGATATGCGGTGAGTGTGTGGTTAGAATAAATTGGACTTTGGGAAAGGTGCGAACAAGTTTGTCGATAAGGTCGTGTTGCCATTTTGGGTGCAGGTGCAAATCAACTTCGTCAATCATGACAACGCCTTCGCCTTGAAGTGGGTCGTCTAGGCTTGGGTTGAGAATGGCTAAACGTCTAGCAATGTCACCAACAAGGGCAAGTAATGATTTTTCGCCCTGAGAGAGTTGATTAACGTCTAATTCTTCGCCGTCTTTTTCAACTATCATAGTCGGTGTGCCTTGACGGCGTATGCGTGGGTTTTTAAATTCTGTAAAATATTCAATAGATTTGCGAACAGCATTTAAGGAAGGCTTACCTTGATAATTAATTGTAGCTTTATAATCATCTAAATTTTTAGTTATTCGCTCAAATTCCTGTTCGGCATGAAATATTTGTTCTTTAATTTCGCCTAAATGAGTATAAATTTTTGCTCTATCAAGACCTTCTGAGAATTCCAATTGATTTTCTAAATCTTGTTCTTCTAATCGTAGTAATTGAATATTTCTTAAATAAGGCATTTCCTCTTTAGTTTGTTTGTCGAAACCAAGTAAAATTGTTTCATTCTCTATATCTTCAATATCACGAAACCATTGAAAAAACTGATTATAAGATAGTCCAGCACTAAGAGCATTTTCATAGCCAGTTAGTATATTTGTAGTAAAACTTTCATTCCAATTAAAAGGCTTGTGGTTAATATCTCTGCTATCACTATAATACACAATCAAAGGTAGACTACTAATAAGCCCTAATTCATAATCTCGAAAGTAATTTGAAAACAATTCATCAAGATTATTTCCATTTTGTAAATTCGAGCTAGTCCAATTTGGTAATCTATCTTTTACAGTTGTAACAGACCAATTCAAGGACTTTTCAAATCTATTTAGTAGAGATATTTCAATACTCGCTTTATCAAATTTATTATTAATTTGAGAAATATCTATTGAACTACCAAATTTATTTTCTTTACCTTTAAATAAATCAAGAAACCAACTTAACCCAGTTGCTAACGCTTGCAAAATTTGCGATTTACCCGCTCCATTATTTCCCACAATCACCGTGACATTACTTGCTCGTTCATCCGTTGGAGCAAAATTAATCGTCAAATCCTCAAATCTGCCATAATTTCGTAACTGTAATTGTTTGATTTTCATCATGTTTTCCAATATTGATAAGCGTTAAAAAACCCCACTCAAATCGCTTGAGTAGGGTTAATATAGCATAAATTATTAGGCAGAAATCGCTAACTATTTCGCAATTTTTTTATATTTCATGCGTTTTGGCTCGGCATCTGCGCCCAACTGTTTTTTGCGGTATGCCTCAAACTCCGAGTAGTTACCATCAAACCAAATCGGACCTTCATCCTCAAACGCCAAAATATGCGTGGCAATACGGTCTAAGAACCAGCGGTCATGCGACACCACCATCACCGTACCAGGGAACACTTCCACCGCATCTTCAAGCGCGCGCAATGTCTCAACATCAAGGTCGTTTGATGGCTCATCGAGTAGCAGCACGTTTGCCCCTTGTTTTAAGGTTTTGGCAAGTTGCAGACGGTTACGCTCACCACCCGACAGGCTACCGACCAGTTTTTGTTGGTCTTGACCTTTAAAGTTAAAGCGTCCGATATAGGCACGGCTAGGCGTGGTGTATTCGCCCACGGTAATCATATCAAGACCGTCGGAGACTTCTTCCCACACGGTTTTTTTGTCGTCAAGCTCATCGCGTACCTGTCCCACATACGCCACTTTCACTGATTCACCCACTTCAACTGTGCCCGTGTCTGGCTTGTCTTTACCCGTAATCATGTTAAATAGGGTAGTTTTACCTGCACCATTGGGTCCGATAATCCCCACAATTGCCATCGGTGGCACAGTGAAGGATAGGTTTTCGTATAGCAAACGGTCACCAAATGATTTTGAGATATTGTTGACTTCAATGACTTTGTTGCCAAGGCGTGGTCCTGGTGGAATGTAGATTTCGGCGGTTTCGTTACGCTGTTGGAATTCTTTGGAGTTTAATTCCTCAAAACGTTGCAAGCGAGATTTGGACTTGGCTTGCTGACCTTTTTGGTTTTTACGCACCCATTCAAGCTCTTGTTTCAGCGCTTTGGCAAAGGCTTCTTCTTGCTTTTGCTCTTGCTCTAGGCGTTTATTTTTTTGCTCAAGCCATTCGGTGTAGTTACCTTGGTAAGGGTAACCATAGCCACGGTCAAGCTCCAAAATCCACTCGGCGACATTATCAAGGAAATAGCGGTCATGGGTAATCGCTACAATAGTGCCGCTATAGTCTTTTAAGAAATGCTCAAGCCAAGCGACTGATTCGGCATCCAAATGGTTGGTCGGTTCGTCCAATAGCAGCATATCAGGTTTGGATAGCAATAGACGGCACAGGGCGACGCGGCGTTTTTCACCACCCGATAATTTGCTCACGTCAGCATCCCACGCGGGTAGGCGCAGCGCATCGGCGGCTTTTTCTAACTGGTTGTTGAGGTTATGAGCATCCCATGCTTGGATGATGTCTTCCATTTTGCCTTGTTCGGCGGCAAGTTTGTCAAAGTCGGCATCGGGTAGCGCATATTCACCATAGATTTCATCAAGGCGCGCCAATGCGTCTAGGGCTTCACGCACACCGTCTTCCACGTTGCCACGCACATCTTTGGCAGGGTCTAACTGCGGTTCTTGGGCAAGGTAGCCAATCTTGATACCCGCTTGGGCACGCGCTTCACCGTTATACTCGGTGTCCACACCTGCCATGATTTTAAGCAAGGTTGATTTACCGGCGCCGTTGAGACCCAGCACACCGATTTTTGCACCGGGGAAAAAAGACAGGCTGATGTCTTTTAGGATTTCCCGTTTGGGTGGAACAATTTTTGATACCTTGTTCATGGTATAAATATATTGAGCCATGTTCTTCCTGTTTAAGTTAGCTAATAGCAAGTGAAGGTAAGGCGTATCATCCACGCCAAAAAATTTGAAAAATGGTAAGATTTAACCGCTTATTATCGCATTGTTAACAGGGTGGGGCAAGGCAAAAGCCTAGCGAAAAATCATTTGCAAAGCCCATACCGAATAGGCAAAAACTTTTACAAGTTATGGACAGTGGCTGTGCTACTATCAAACGGCAGATAACCAAGCGACAAATAACCAAGTCACAGATAGCATAGTAAATAAAAGAATATACAAGGAGACAACCATGTCGGATTTACAATTATCGATTCACCATAACGAACAATCACAACGCTTTGAAACCACCGTTGACGGCACTACTGCTTACATTAGCTATGTTGATAATGGTGATGTTATCGTATATGACCATACCATTGTGCCAGACGCGATTGGCGGGCGCGGCATTGCAGGAGCATTGACCAAGCACGCGCTAGACTATGCCCGTGAACAAGGTAAAAAAGTAGTGCCAGCCTGCTCTTACGTGGCAAGCTACCTGCAAAAGCACCCCGAATACAGTGATTTAAAAGCCTAAATTTTTATCAATCGGTCAATACGCCAAAAAAAACCACATAGGTTGATGTGGTTTTTTTATCGATTAGGGTTTGCTGATTATTTTTTCTTGGTAGGTCCAAGTAGCATACCCATTTGACGACCTTCAACTTTTGGTTGTTGTTCAACATTGGCAACATCGGTTGTATCGGCAATGACTTTTTCAAGCTGCTGCAAGCCAATTTGTTGGTGAGCCATCTCACGACCACGGAAGCGAATGGTGACTTTGACTTTGTCTTGGTCTTCCAAAAACTCACGGATTTTACGAAGTTTGACTTGATAGTCGGCTTCTTCCGTACCAGGACGCAATTTGATTTCTTTAAGCTGCGTTTGTTTTTGGTTCTTTTTGGCTTCTTTGGCTTTTTGTTTTTGGTCGTACAGATATTTTCTGTAGTCCATCACTTTGGCAACAGGAGGCTGAGCGTCTGGTACTATCTCGACCAAATCCAACTCAGCATCACGGGCGGCCTGCAAAGCCGTTTTTATATCCACAACACCAACTTGTTCGCCGTCTTCTTTGACTAAGCGTACCTCTTTGGCACGAATTTCCTCGTTGATGTCTAATCGGTTTGAACTCTTAATAATACTTACTCCTACGCTGTTTTTGATTTGACACGCCCTTTTTGGGCGGTCGCTTGGTTAACCAAGTCGATAAAGGCATCGATACTCATCACGCCAAGGTTGTCACCTTCACGAGTACGGACGTTAACTTGGTTGCTTTCTACTTCTTTATCACCCATGACAATCATATAAGGAATACGTTCAAGGGTGCGTTCTCTAATTTTAAAGCCAATTTTCTCATTACGCAAATCGGTGATCACACGAAGTCCGGCTTGATTCAATTGTTCGGCGACTTTTTGACAGGCTGGCGCTTGGTTGTCGGTAATATTCATCACCACAACTTGCTGCGGTGCAAGCCAGACTGGCATCCAGCCCGCGTAATGCTCAATGAGCATACCGATAAAGCGTTCAAATGACCCCAAAATCGCACGGTGGAGCATCACAGGGCGCTCACGTTCGCCTTGCTCATTGACAAACTCCGCACCTAGTCGTTCTGGCAGGTTAAAGTCAAGCTGCAGTGTACCGCATTGCCATACGCGGCCAAGACAGTCTTTAAGGCTAAACTCGATTTTGGGTCCATAAAATGCGCCTTCACCTGGCAGATACTGCCAGTCAAGCCCTGCATTATCCAATGCGTCCGCTAAGTCTTTTTCTGCCAAGTCCCACAGTTCGTCAGCACCGACCCGTTTTTCTGGGCGAGTCGAGAGTTTCATTTGCACGTCATCAAAACCAAAGTCTTTATACACATCAAGGGTAAGCTTGATAAAGTCTTGGGCTTCTTGTTTGATTTGCTCATTACTACAAAAAATATGGGCGTCATCTTGGGTAAAGCCACGCACCCGCATGATGCCATGGAGCGAACCTGACGGCTCATTACGGTGGCATGAGCCAAACTCAGCAAGACGCAATGGCAAGTCACGGTAAGATTTTAACCCTTGATTGAACACTTGCACGTGACACGGGCAGTTCATCGGCTTAATCGCATAGTCACGTTTTTCACTGTGGGTGGTGAACATCATGTCGCCATAATTTTCCCAGTGACCTGATTTTTCCCATAGGCTTCTATCGACAATTTGCGGGGTTTTGATTTCAAGATAGCCGTTATCTTTTTGTACTTTGCGCATATACTGCTCAAGTACTTGCCACATCGTCCAGCCATTGGGATGCCAAAACACCATACCAGGCGCTTCTTCTTGCATATGAAATAAATCAAGCGCTTTACCGATTTTACGATGGTCGCGTTTTTCCGCTTCTTCGATACGCTGAATATAAGCTTTTAGGTCTTTTTTATCTGCCCAAGCGGTACCGTAGATACGTTGTAGTTGCTCATTTTTGGCATCACCGCGCCAGTAGGCACCACTCATTTTGGTGAGTTTAAAAGCTTTTAAGAAACGGGTATTGGGCACGTGTGGTCCACGGCACATATCAACGTATTCTTGGTGATAGTACAAACCCATTTGAGTTTCATTCGGCATATCTTCGATAAGACGTAATTTATAAGTCTCGCCACGGTCTTGGAATACTTTGATAACCTCGTCACGCGGTGTCATTTTTTTGATGACATCGTAATCTTGGTTAATCAATTGCGTCATGCGCGCTTCGATTTTTTCCATGTCTTCTGGCGTAAACGGGCGCTCGCTGTAGATATCATAATAAAAACCCTCTTCAATCACAGGACCGATAACCATCTTCACCTCAGGATACAGCTGTTTGACAGCATGACCCAGTAAGTGAGCGGTCGAGTGGCGAATGATTTCCACACCTTCCTCGTCTTTTGGCGTGATGATTTGAACGCTGGCGTCTTCGGTAATCGGGTCACACGCATCAACTAATTTGCCGTTGACACGTCCTGCAACGGTGGCTTTGGCAAGCCCTGCGCCGATGCTTTGCGCCACTTCCATGACTGACGTTTGCCCATCAAATTGTTTAATATCGCCGTTTGGTAAGGTAATGGCTACCATAATTGCTCCTGTTGTCCTTTGGCAGTGATGACCGTTACTATCGGTCATGTAACCGTGAGAGATGGGAATAAAAAAAGGGAAAAACTTTGCCCATCCAGACTTACCGTGTCTAGATAGGCATTACAATCCCATGAATTCGTCGCTTTGCAAAAAGCGTAAACAAGATATTATAGCAAATTGCGGTGATGAAACCAACTTGCTGATTGAATTGCTTGCAGTTATGGTTGAAACTGAGGCAGCTCATGATAGCCGCGTAAAAAACACTGCAATAGACGACAGCCAATGCTTGGTATCTACAATTTGACTGTGTATCTTTACACCAACAAGTTACAGGAATAATCTAGATTACCCGTGGCAAAACTTATATAACTACAGCATAGTGAGTGCTATGCTTCATAACAACACGATTGATTAAGGGCATTTTTATGTCAGTTGATTTTTCCAATACATTAATTGTGGCGGTCTCTGCCACGGCATTGTTTGACCTATCGGAGTCTGAGCGGTTTTTTCAACAAGCGTTAACCGAAGATCCAGAAACGGCGATTGATAAATTTCGCAGCTATATGATTGAACGTGAAAATGATCCCTTGCAAACTGGGACGGGTTATCCGCTTATCAAAGCCTTACTCAATCTCAATCAGCATTGTGCAACCGATGACAAGGGCGAGGGCATAGCTGCGCCCATGGTTGAAGTGGTGATTATGTCAAAAAACAGCCCAGATACCGGTATTCAAGTATTAAATGCGCTGCGTAGTCATGGACTACCGATTAGTCGCTCGGCATTTACCTCAGGCGAAGGGGTGGCGGATTATGTGGCAGATTTTAAGGTGGATTTGTTTTTGACCACCAATCATGACGATGCCCAGCAAGTCACCGATGCAGGCGTGTGTGCCTGCGCGATTTTGGATGCGCCGCCCATTGATATGAAAGAGCTAGACACCAATCAGCTACGCATTGCATTTGATGGCGATGCCGTGTTATTTGATGAAGCAGGGGAGCTATTGTCGCGCCAGCAAGGACTCAAAGCGTTTCATGATTATGAAGCCAAAATGAGTGATGTGCCGATGAATAAAGGCCCGTATGCGGATTTTTTAATTAAACTCTCTAAACTACAAAAACGCCTGCCTGCTAAAATCAAGCATCCACCGATTCAAATTGCACTGGTGACCGCGCGCAATGCGCCTGCTGATTTGCGCGCGATTAAGACATTACGTGATTGGGGCGTCAATGTGGATTTGGCGTTTTTTTTAGGTGGCTTGGATAAACGCCATGTACTGCAAACCTTTGCCCCGCATATTTTCTTCGATGACTCCATTCATAATTACGAATCTGCTAAAGGCGTAGTACCCTCAGGGCTAGTGCCTTATAGTTCAAAATCAAAATTGTATGTCAAACAAGCTGATGCCACGGCAACCCAAAACCTTGTTGAGATTCATCAAGGATAAAATTCATAGGTTTTATAAAAAACCCCATATAAAAAAATACCGCTTATGGTAAGCGGTATTTATTATTGAACATTGGGTTAGTGGTCAGATGCACCTGACGCACCGATACCGGTTAATGAACGTACATACTGTGCATCAAAGCCTTTTCTATCTAGCTGAGCGCGTGGTGAGTTGTCAGTGATAGATGCGATCCACGCTAGAATGAAGGTCACAGGCATACTAAATAACGCCACGTTTTTGTATGGGAAAGCGGGTGATTCGTGTTTCATGATATCTACCCAAACCGCAGGTCCTAAGATAATCAGTAACACTGCGACTGCTAAGCCTGCAAACCCACCGATTACCGCACCACGAGTGGTTAGACCACGCCAGAACATCGCTAAGAAAAGAATCGGGAAGTTAGCCGATGCCGCGACCGCAAATACCAAACTTGCAATGAACGCAAGGTTTTGGTTTTCAAAGATAATACCGGTCACGATTGACAATAAACTTAATGCAACCACGGTAATTTTTGATGCACGCATCTCTTCTTCAGGTCTCGCTTGACCTTTTCTGATAACACTAGCATACAAGTCATGGCTGACCGCTGAGGCGCCTGATAACGTCAAACCTGCCACAACCGCTAGGATAGTTGCAAAAGCAACAGCCGAGATAAAGCCTAAGAATAAGTTACCACCCACGGCATGGGATAAGTGAATCGCTGCCATGTTGGCACCACCGATGAGTGCTTGTGAGCTTACGCCATTTTTCACCACTGTCGTGAAATAATCTGGATGTTCAGCTAGGATAACGATAGCACCCAAACCAATAAGAACGATCATAAAATACACGTAAGAAATACAGCTAGCGGCAACCAGTACCGATTTACGGGCTTGTTTGGCATCTGGCACCGTAAAGAAACGCATCAATACGTGTGGTAAACCTGCTGTACCAAACAATAGACCCAAACCTAATGAGATAGATTCAATGGGATTATTAACCAATTTACCAGGCGACAAAATCGCTTCATGCTTATCATGAATCGCCACTGCTGACTTAAATAATTTGTCAAAACTAAAACCAACATGGCTCATCACCATAAATGCCATGAAAGTCGCACCTGACATCAGCAAAATAGCTTTGATAATCTGCACCCAAGTGGTGGCTAGCATACCCCCAAACAATACGTAAACCATCATTAATACACCAACGATGATAACTGCGTAAATATAATCTAATCCAAATAATAATTGAACCAATTTACCCGCACCAACCATCTGCGCAACCAAATATAGTGCAACGACGACCAAGGTACCGGATGCAGCAAAAATACGTACTGGGGTTTGGGAAAAACGATAAGATGCCACATCTGCGAAGGTAAATTTACCCAAGTTACGTAGCCGCTCAGCGATTAAGAATAAAATAATTGGCCAGCCAATCAAGAAGGCTAGCGTATAAATCATGCCATCATAACCGACGGTAAAAACCATACTCGATAACCCCAAAAAGGTTACCGCTGACATATAGTCCCCGGCAATGGCGATTCCGTTTTTGGTACCTGAGATACCGCCGCCCGCGGTATAGAAGTCGCTAGCGGTTTTGTTTTGTTTTGATGCCCAGTAAGTAATACCGAGTGTTGCCAAAACGAAAATCAAGAACATGATAATGGCTGAGATATTCAGCGGTTGTTTTTTTACTTCGCCTTCAAGGGCACCCGCTGCCCATGCTGGCATCTGTGCCATCAGACCCATTAGCGTCAAGCTTGCGGCGGTTGAAACCTTGCCGATACGCTTGCCCAAGCCTTTAACAGTCACGCTGTTATACTGTTGTTGTAACATGCCACCCTCCATGGTGTCAAAACTGATGTCAGAACTGATGTCAAAATGATTATCAGCCCCACAATTTTACAAATGAAAACCCAACACAATCCCTGTGTAGTTAAACTTTACCACTGTTGATATCATCGATGACTTTACGAGTCATCGTGTCAAATTCACCGTTTGCTTTTTTGACATATATCCAAGTGATGAGTGGTACAAAAATGATGAAAGCTACGACAATATAAAAACCTACAGGCGTCATCGAACCTGCGGAAACTGGTTTAGCAAACATGCTTGGGTTAAATCCCACGAGTAGCAGATAACCGAACCAAAAAACTAGTGTGATAATGGTAAAAATAAGACCTAGGCTAGTTTTTTTCTTTGCCATGCTTTGGAATTCAGGATGACTCATGACGCGCTGAATTTGTGCCTCATCCATGGTAACGCTCCTTGTAAATGAATGAAAAAGACAACTCATTGATGATTGATTCAACAATCAGTGTCAAAACCGACAAGGAAGATAGCGATTGGGTGACAATAACAGTAGACAACAATATGGTGAAGCAAGTCCGCTATGCTAAACGTAATAGATTGTCTTAAATGATACAAACAATCTCATCTTCCTGATTAGTTGCTATTATTAAATGAAAATTGTTAAAAAATCTAGCTGTTTTTTCTCAAACTGTAAAAAAATTGTAGAATGTTAGTTGAAAATTAGTGACAAGGTTATCAACGTACCCAAAATTATTAGATATAACTTGATACTCATAAGCGTGACTAATAATCATTGTGCCTAATCATGATTGCACCATCATGACTGTAACGCCCAATGACCAGTAAAAATTATCAAGCTATCCATGATAGGTAAATCGTTGAGAATAGATGAATCATTGAGCGTACATACCGCCATTCAAACCAAATGGCATTTATTTGCCTCGAGTTCTACACATACCGTCTTTGCAGTCTGCTGCGACTTTACCATAGACAAGTTGGGTCATCCAGTTGGGTACACAGTTGCGATGTCGCGCAAAAATAGGGTAAATCATATCACTGGCTTGTTTCACCACAGGCCATTCAAACACGGTTGCAAATGGCAGTTGTGCGGTTTTGTATAGCAGTCGTACAGCATCCATGCCTTTTTGCATGTTCCCCTGTTTATCTTGCACACACAGATAAGTCATCGCCTCATCTTCGCTAATACCAAATTTGGCAAGTTCGTCCCGTGCGTCATCAATCGGAACGATGCGAATGGCGTCAGGTTTTTTTTCTGCCATATGCAAGGCTTCGGTACGGCAGACAGGGCAGGTATCATCATAGTACATGGTAATCATATTAACAGTCTCCGAAGATTAGCTTTTTAGGGCATCTAATACGGTCAAGTCGTTAAATTCAAAACCTTTATCCAGTAGCGCTGTGGGCACAACGCGCTGCCCATCCAACAGTAACGTCGACATTTCACCAAACATGGTCTTGACCACAAAGGCGGGCAGGGTCATCACAGTAGGGCGGTGCAACCAAGTGCCCATCGCATCGGTAAATGCAGCATTGCTAATAGGCGTTGGATTGGTCAAATTGTAAATTTGCTGAGTGGGCAGGGTGTGAGTCAGGTTTTGTTCAATGATAAAAATCACCGCACGCACCCAATCAGTACGGCTAATCCAGCTCATGATTTGCTGACCATTGCCAAGCTTACCACCTGTGCCCATTTTAAATGGGGTAATCAGTCGCCCAACCATACCCCCCTCGGGCGCAATCACCACCCCTGTACGCACAATCGCAACTGGCACAGCGTCTGTTACGGCATCTGTTACAGTATCTTGGGCAGTCAAAGCTAGCTGCTCCCATGCCTGACAAATTTCGTGAGCGAAGTCAGTTTTTGTCACGGGGCTGGTTTCATCAAGCGCGGTTGGGTCGTTTTCCTTTTGGATACCGTACCAACCGATGGCTGAGCCGCTAATCAATAGTTTTGGTTTGTTGCCGATTCGCTCAATATAGTCAATTACCGCTTGTGTGGGTTTTAGTCGGCTATCAAACAATTCTTGCTTACGGGCATCCGTCCAACGGCTGTCGGCAATACCCGCACCTGCTAGATTGATGATGACATCATACGTCTGATCGGTGCTGGCAAGATCGTCATAGCTAATAACGTCGTCTGCGATATTTTTGGTTTTCTCTTTTTCTACAGAACGAGATACCCAAGTGACTGACGCAGTGTCACCTTTTACGCCATGGGTTTTTAACGATTGCGTCAACGCTGTGCCTAAAAATCCTGAACCGCCTGTGATAAGTATTTTCATGATTTATTTCCTTTTTTCTGTCAAAACTGAAATTTGTGGGTAAAATTTTTAGCTTTTTGGTAAAACCAATTTGCCAACGATTACACTACTTAAACCGCCAGCTATAAAGCATAATAGGTTAAAACTTTGCCAGTCGTATATGTTGCAGTCATTATCCCAATCCATCATTTCAAAAACTTCTGAATCGTCGCCCCAAGCTTTAGGATACGATTGAGCGTAGTGGACGAAAGTTTTAGCATCTCGTTCGCCCAACTCGTCAGCGTATCGACAAATTGGTGGGTGTCTTTGATACGTTGCTGTATGTCTTTACTTTCTGTGGCAAATTCTGGCTCATTGATTAAATCCGCCAAGAATCCAACCGTCGGCGCAAGCTCTCGGCGATAGCGTTCTTCGACAATCACCTTAGCCAATTCCCACACATCCGTGCCCGTGGTGAAATAATCGCGTCTATCACCGAGCGTATGTACCGTTTGTACCAGATTTAAGCTCTGCAATTCCTTGATACTATTGCTCACATTTGAACGCGCCACGCCTAAGGTCTCTTGGATTTCTTCGGCATTCATCGGCTTGCCTGCCAAAAATAACAAGGCATGAATCTGGGCAACGGTACGGTTTACGCCCCATTTATTGCCCATTTCGCCCCAGTGTAAGACAAATTTTTCCATGGTCGATGTGAGTTGCACTTTTTAGCCTTGTGTGTAAGTAAATGGATGTAAATCAATCAATTTTTAATTATTTTGAGCTTTTTATATATTTCTGTCAATACAGAAATTTTGAAAATTGTAAAAATTTTGTGGTTGGGTTTGGATTGTTGACCTTACAAGTCGCGTTTTATTTCCCAAAAAAAAATAATTTCGGTAAGATGAAGTGGTTCATTGTTTTTATTTCTTTGGTATAAGGATGACCCATGACGGCAACCCAAACACAACAACCCACCTTTCAAAAAGTCACGTATGATGTTGCAGATAGTGTTGCGACGATTACCCTCAATGATCCAGCATCACTCAATGCGCTCAATAGCGTGATGAAATCCGAGCTTTATCAAGCCCTTGATTACGCACAATACGACACAGCCGCCAAAGTGATTGTCATCACAGGCGCGGGCAAGGGATTTTCTAGCGGTGGTGATATTCGCGAGATGCTATCGGGCGCAGATAACCGCGAAAATTTACTGAAAATGTCGCACAGCCTGACCATTGGGATTGCGGATATTACGCGCCGTATCCGCAAAATCAGCAAGCCGATTATCGCGCGTATCAATGGCGCGTGTGCGGGCGCAGGCATGAATATCGCGTTAGCGTGTGATTTTCGCGTCGCCAGTGACAATGCTAAATTTTTACAAGCCTTTGTCAATATCGGGCTAGTGCCTGATGGGGGTGGTATTTATCTATTATCGCAGTTGATTGGTGCCGCCAAAACCACTGAGCTTGTGATGTTGGGTGAGCAAATCACCGCGCAAAAGGCAGAAGATTTGGGACTGGTGAATGCGCTGGTGAGTCAAGATGCGCTTGATGCGGCAGTGAAAAAACTGACCGACCGCCTCACAAGCTTGCCAACCCTAGCACTGGCGGCAATGAAGCAATCGATTAATCAAGTGGCATTTGCAGGACTAGATATCGCGCTAGACCAAGAGGTAATTTACCAAATGCAAATGGCGACCAGTGAAGACTTTAAAGAAGGGATTACCGCCTTTATGCAAAAGCGTCCTGCTGAGTTTAAAGGGCGATAAAGCCTAAAACCTTGTAAAAAATAGCGTCACCACCGACGCTATTTTTTTTGTGTACCATAATGCCCAAACTGGTAGCGGATTTTGTTATCACGGATTTCGCCAACAAAGAAACGATATAAATTGGCATGCAGGTATTTCCAGCCTGTATTAAAATAGCCATCTTGCTGCAAGCGGCGTGGGTCAAAGCGAAAGGTGAGCGGTAGCATCTGATAGCGGGTGATTTTTTTGGCGCGATTGACATAGTCACAATCTTCACACAGGGTGATAGACTCATCAAAGCCGCCCAATTGCTCATGTACGGATTTACTGGAAAAAATACAGGCACCCACCGCTGTTGGCGATAAAAATTGGCTAACAAAAATACCCATGTTAAACAGCAGATAACCCACTGTAAACCAAGGTTTTAGGTGGTCAGCATTCATGTACACGCCGGCTACTTTCAAGGATTTTTTATCCAATAATTGACTGGCTTGTTGCAAAAAGTCTGCATCCAACCGCACATCGGCATCTAGGAACAGTATCCGTTCATTTTTGGCTAGGCTTGCCCCTGTATTACGACCCAAGCTGACGCCACGCTTTGACATTTTATGGACGCTTATCGCCGGCAACTGGTGACGAAAACTTGCTGCAATTTGACAGGTGTCATCTTCGCTGTTGGAATCCACCACAATGACTTCAAAATTTTGGTAGCTTTGCTGGGCTAAGTCACGCAAAATATTACCGATACGTTCGGCTTCGTTTAGGGTAATAATCACGATGCTAATTGGCGTCATAAGCTTATTCACAAGGGCAACAATCGTTTAAAACTGCAATTTTTAGATTTTTTATCATAAATGAACAATATGACGATTTGGTGATTGCTAAAAAAGTTTTGGGTGCTAACCTATGGAATGAGTAATCGAGCTGATGCAGGATTCAATGGGCGATAGCATGGTAACTAGTTAAAAGGAATGAAGTATGTGCATTGTGGCGTTGGCTTGGCAGCTGTTTGAGGATAAACCCTTGGTGCTATTATCCAATCGCGATGAATTTTTGCAGCGTCCTACGCGCGCACTACATGAATGGCAATTGCCGAATGGAAAAAAAATCATCGCGGGGCAAGATGCGCAAGCAGGGGGCACTTGGTTGGGTATCGATCCTGTGCATGGGCGCTGGGGGGTGATTTTAAACTACCGAGAGATTATCAAAGATAAGCCTGTCTTTGCCACCTCCCGCGGTCAGCTCATCCTTGATTATTTAAGTGGTGAGTGGTCGCCGCTAGCTTTTGCAAGGCAAATTGATTTGCCCTGCTACGATGGGTTTAATCTAGTCATCGGCGATCGGCAGCAAGCGGTGCTACTTAATAATAAAGGGTATGGCATCGAGGTATTGGCAAAAGGCTTATACGTGTTATCCAATGGTCAACCAAATACGGAATGGTTTAAAACGGAAAAACTGCGCAGGCGAGTACGACAAGAGTTATTGCCGCTGCTTGGTGGGCATGAGAATTGGCAAACAGCCAATTGGAAAAACGTGGCATTTGAGATATTGCAAGACCGTGAACAAGCGCCTATCACCCAGCTACCTGATACAGGTTTAGGTATGGAGACAGAGTTGGTGTTGTCTTCCATCTTTATTCCTGCCAATCGCCTCGACAAGCTGCTAGGAAGTAGCTATGGGACGCGCGTGAGTAGCTTGCTCACCATCACTCATACAGGGTTTGATATGCAAGAAAAAAACCTTGAAAATGACACTATCATCCGTATCACGCCCGATGTTAACGCCACATAATCAATGAAAAAAACAGCCGAAAAATCAAAAAAATAGACAATAAAATCGGCTATCTATCAACCGTAAGCTTAACGGATATGCCCAAACATCATCATCAGCTCAGTATCGAGCTTATCGAAATCCAATTCGATAGTGTTATCCAAAAAAATCACTTCAATACGGTTATCGGTTTGTGGTTCACAGGCCACCAAATCGAGCGAATCCGGGGTAAAATTCATGGTTTGCCATTGCTCATCATGCGTATGTTTGATATGAACCACCGATTTGATACGTTGCCAGTTGGGCAGTGCCAAAAGCCATTCCATCAGTACAGTCATATCAATTGTCCAGTCGGCTGACACCCGCCAGCCGATGATTTGATAGCCATTTTGTACATCATGATAGCGAAATGGCAAGTCATCATTGGTAGCTGTTGGCGATGGGGGCGTGTCGGTTTGGATGGTGGGTGGGGCGGTGGACTGAGCAAAGCTTGTTAAGCTAACTTGTTGATAGTGGCTACGCTCAGCAAGCACTTGGCTTGATTGATTGAGCGCTTGTTGCAATTGCCGCAGATTATCTTCGCTCAGCATTTGCTCTGCTTGCCAAATCAATTTTGCTTTAGGGTTTAAGCCTTTTACCCATGCGGTCAGTTGGGTTTTTTGGGTGTCATCCAACCCATGAAAGCGATTAATCACCACCACATCACAAAATCGCACATGCGCTTGGTAGCCGTCATTGTCACGATAACGGCTATCTTGCCAATGACGCGCATTGAAGATACTGATGGCAGATTTTAGCGACAATGCAGTTTGCCAATGTGGTGCAGATAGCTGCTCAATCAGCTCTCGCGGGTGTGCAAGCCCTGTCGGCTCAATCCATAATCGGTCAGGTCTATACTCAGAAGTCAAGCGAGCGAGCGCAATCTGTAGCGGCAGTTGCGAAGAACAGCAGATACAGCCACCAGATACTTGGCGAATCGCTAAATCATGGTCAGCATTACCCGTCAATAGCTTTTCATCAATACCGATTTGACCTGCTTCATTGACCAAAATCGCCCACTTTTCTTGGTGTTGAAAATGCGCGATACAGGCATTGATAAAACTGGTTTTTCCAGAACCTAAAAAGCCCATCACAAGGTGACAGGCTGTATTTACAATCAACGGTTTTATCATAAAATTTTCTTAACTCTGTTAACCCAGTTTTCCTAATCCGCTCTTCTAATTGGCTTTTTTAATCCGCTCTCTTAAATAGCGCTTGTTTAGCTTTCTGCGCCATCGGGTACAAACACGTAGCCCACGCCCCAAACGGTTTGGATATAGCGCGCTTGCGAAGGATTATCTTCGATGAGACGGCGTAAACGCGACACCTGCACATCAATTGAGCGCTCCATTGCGCCCCATTCACGGCCGCGTGCCAGATTCATCAGTTTATCACGGGTTAATGGCTCACGGGGGTGTTGTACCAAAGCCTTTAATACACTAAATTCACCTGTGGTTAAGGTCACGATATTGCCATCACGTTTTAGGGTGCGCGTTGATAAATCTAATGTCCATGACCCAAATTCGACCACTTCCATTTGCTGACTGGGTGCGCCTGGTAATTCACGCGTTTGCCGGCGCAATACGGCTTTAATACGTGCCAATAATTCTTTGGGGTTAAAGGGTTTTGGCAAATAATCATCCGCGCCTGCTTCAAGTCCTGCGATACGATCGGCATCGGAACCTTTAGCGGTCAACATAATAATCGGAATATCGGAGTTTTCTGCGCGTAAGCGATGGCAAATACTGATACCGTCTTCGTTAGGTAGCATCAAATCAAGCACAATCAGCGAAAATAACTCGCGCTGCATCAGTTTGTCCATTTGGCTACCATCATGCGCAGTACGTACGATATAACCATCGTCTTCTAAGAAACGTTGCAATAAGGTACGTAGGCGCGCATCATCATCAACGACCAAAATGCGCTGATTCATATCGCCGGCGGCTGATTGATTGGGAGTAGATTCTACAGTGGGGTTGATGTCGTCACTCATTGATTATTTTCCTCATTTTTATCGTCGATATTCCTATCACCAATGTTATTTTCACTCGAATGTTGTTTTCGCTACATAGTTTTTATAAACGCTAAATATGTTCCATTAGCGTGTTGAAATGAACCTTATAATTAATAGTTAGGACAAGCAATGTTATAAAATATATGGGTATAAAAATTTTTATTAAGGACTGATAAGGGTATTTTGAAACGATTGGTTACAACTTGCAAGCATTATCAATCTTATTATTCAGTCAAATTTGCTTGGTTATGCGGTTATTAAAGCAAAGAAATGTGTCGATTGCTGTAGTGATTTTGCTAAAAACGCGACGTTAGCTTATAGGGTAGTCATCTATTATATAGTCATCCGTTAGCAAAATTTTAGTTTAACAACAGGGGTATAGTTAGCAAAGTAAAAAATCACTAAAGATTTTTGTTAAAATAGCGTTTACCTATTATCTTTTTGTATTGTTTTGTTATAATGCGTGAACTCTGAAGTTATGAGTTCATCCTTATAAGTGTTAGGCAAAAATATGACTACAAACGTTACTGCCATTGCGGCTAATCCAGCGGTAGATGTACTCTCTGAGCAAGTCCAGCAAGCCATTTATCAAAAATTAGCTGCCAATCTTGGTATCAAACTCAACCAAATGATGGCATTTGTCAAACTCTATGATGATGGGGCGACGATTCCGTTTATTGCACGCTATCGTAAAGACCAAACCGGCGGGCTCGATGACGTACAGTTGCGTAGTCTGGAAAAATCGCTCAGCTATGAACGAGATATGGCCATTCGCCGCCAAAAAATCATTGAGCTGTTGACTTCACAAAATAAGCTGACTGATGAATTGAATGAACGTATTAATCAAGCGGCATCCAAACTTGAATTAGAAGACATTTATTTGCCGTATCGTCCGCGCCGCCGCTCATTGGCAACCCAAGCGCGTGAAGCAGGACTTGAGCCAATTGCCTTGGCGGTTCTAAATGAGTCGGTAAGCCCAGCCTCAGCATTATTAGATTACCAAGCGCCAGCGCCTGTACAGAATGACAACGGCGAAGCCGAAGCGTCAATTTTTGAAGATAAAGAAAAACAGCTATCAGGTATCGGTGCCATTATTATCGATGAGTGGACACAGCAGCTTGATCTACTCGACAAACTGCGCGTCGGCTTTGGGAAAATCGCCCAAATTCATAGCCGTTTAGTGGGCGAAGAAAAACGGGAAGTCGGCGAAAAATACAAAGACTATTTTGACCACGCTGAAAGCTTGGCGCGTCTACCCAATCATCGATTATTAGCGATGCTACGCGGTCGCCAAGACAATGTACTGACGATTGCGATTGAAGGCGATGATGCACCGTTTACCCAGCAAATTAATCACGCATTTAACTTAACGGCTGCTGAGCCCACTGACCGTCAACAGTTTTTATTGTCACTGGCCAAAAAACTGTGGTTGGACAAATGGCGTCTGCATATTGAGCATCGTTTGCTCACAGAAAAACGCTTAACGGCTGAATCCGCAGCAATTGACGTGTTTGCAAACAATTTACAGCATCTATTAATGGCAGCGCCAGCGGGTCAAAAAACGATTTTAGGCGTCGATCCCGGTATCCGTCATGGGGTCAAAATGGCCGTGGTTGATAGTCTAGGTCATGTTGCCAAAAATAGTGATGATAGTTTTGCGATTGCAACGGTATATCCATTTGCCCCAGACAATAAGGTCGATGAAGCCAAACAAACCATTGCCGATTTACTCAAAAACCACCATGTGCATTTAATCGCCATTGGTAACGGTACGGCTAGCCGTGAGACAGATGCCTTAATCAAAGAAATTTTGGCAGAACACAGCGCTCAAGGAAACGGCGATATCAAAGCCGTGCCTGTGGTGGTCAATGAGTCTGGTGCGTCTGTGTACTCAGCGAGCGAACTGGCATCGCAAGAATTACAAGAGCTTGATGTATCCATTCGTGGGGCAGTATCGATTGCCCGTCGTTTGCAAGATCCCTTGTCTGAGCTGGTTAAAGTTGATCCCAAAGCCATTGGCGTGGGGCAATATCAGCATGACGTCAACCAAACGCAGCTGGCTGATAGTTTAACCAAAGTCACGCAAGACTGTGTGAATGCGGTGGGGGTAGACGTCAATACCGCAAGTCCTGCGATTTTGTCTTATATCGCAGGTCTCAATGTCAATGTAGCACAGCAAATTGTCAACTACCGCAACGAACATGGCGCATTTGCCAATCGTGAACAGCTCAAAAATGTGCCAAGATTGGGTGCCAAAACTTTTGAACAAGCGGCAGGTTTTTTACGCATTCGTGGCGGTGATGAGCCGTTAGATGCAACAGGGTTACACCCAGAAAACTATGAGATGGTCAAACAATGGCTGGCCTCAACCGACAATAATCTCAACGATGTGCTAGGTGACGAGTCAGCGCTTAACAATCTGACCGCTTCACTTATCGCTGCCGCAAACGATGAGGTTAATGATGCCGAGCAAGCAACGCTGAAAGCCGCTGCCATCAAACAAGAATTAGCCAAACCTGCACACGATCCAAGACCGAGCTTTAAAACAGCGCAGTTCCGTGACGATGTCAATAGCCTCAACGATTTAACCGAAGGCATGACGCTTGAAGGCGTGGTCACCAATGTGACAAGTTTTGGTTGTTTTGTTGATGTGGGCGTCCATCAAGATGGCTTGGTACATATCTCAGAGATGGGTAACGAGTTTATCGCCGATCCGTTAAATCATGTCAAACCAGGTGATATCGTCACCGTTCGCGTGATTTCAGTGGATGCCGAACGCAAACGCGTGGGCTTTAGCATGAAGTCAGACACCCCAATGGTAGCCAAACCTGCTGAAAAAGCACCCGCTAATAAAGCAAAAAATACCAACCAATCAGTGGCTGGTACGGCGAAAAAACACGCAGACCATAGCGAGCGCGGCAGCAAATCAGCCAAACATTCGGGCAAACCCCAACGTAGTGATAAAGCCGCTAAACCGCAAAACCAAGCAGCCGACAAACCGCAAAAAATCGGTAGCTTAGGTGCATTGTTGGCGCAAGCAGGTCTAAAAAAATCAACATAAACCCCGCATCATTGGTAAACGTGCATCTAAATGGCTAAATCCATTTAGATGTTGCGATTGGTGATACAAGGTTTCGAGTGAGTGATGGTCAATTTTTTACAAGCATTTTGGCAAGCGACTCGCCCACGCACTTATCCATTAGCGGTGGCTGGCATCATAGTAGCCAATGCGTTGGCATACTCGCGTATTGGTAGCTTTGAAACCAAAAATTGGCAAATCTTTTTGCTAAGCCTATGGGTTGCCTTAGGACTACAGATTTTATCCAATTTAGCCAACGACTATGGCGATGGTATACGGGGTACGGATGCCCATCGACTCGACAGACAGACTGCCCAAGGGACAATCAATCCCAAGACCCTCAAGAAATTAATCATAAGTTGGGCACTGTTTATTTTTGGCTGCGGTATTGGCTTACTTTGGCTGAGCTTTAACAGTCTGACCGATTTCTTCACCTTCTTAGCATTGGGCATCATCGCTATTATCGCCGCAGTGACCTATACCATGGGTAAAAACCCCTATGGGTACAATGCGAAAGGCGAAATAGCAGTATTTTTATTCTTCGGCTTAGTTAATGTACTAGGGGGCGTGTACCTACAAACACAATTTATCCGCGTGAGGGATATTATTGCTGCGGTGGTGATCGGACTGCTATGCACTTGCGTGTTGATGATTAACAATATGCGGGATTTTGACACAGATACAGGCGCTAGAAAAAATACCCTTGCCACCACCTTAGGCAAAGAAAGCATGAGCCACCTGTATCGGTTTATGTTGTTGGGTGCTTACTTTTTACTCATTACCTTTGTGACCTTGCGACAAAATTTTTATCTATTAAGCCTACTTGTTCTAATCTCTCCGATTGCCAAACATCTTAAAATGGTTCGCCATTATAGTGATGAAAATATCCCCTCAAACGCACTAGCGCCAGAGCTAGCCAAAATTGTCTTAATTACCCTAGCGACCAGTGTATTGATGAGTGTAAGTATTCTTATCTTTAACTATAAAAAACTAATTTGAAAATAAATCAAAAAACTTTTCCCATTGGTATTGACAGGTAAAAAGAAAAGCGTATAATACGCACTCACTGGCAGCGACTACAGCCACAAACTGTAGTAAAAACAACAACTTAAATTAATATAGATATAAGTTGAGCGGTCATAAAAAATTAAAGAAAAAAGTTATTGACAACACAAAATAAGCTGTTAAAATAGCGACCTTCTTAACGACATCAGCCGATGATGTTGTGAACTAAATAACAACGAACACAAGAACAACTTGTGTGGATTTTCACTTAGGGCGATAAA
>ERZ501028.20-NODE-20-length-41628-cov-5.434537_pt1 | contig 41628 bp, 35 predicted proteins | sample MGYA00248895_ERZ501028 | MGnify/ENA primary metagenome ERZ501028 (study PRJEB25958, sample SAMN03398576) | human skin metagenome | study: EMG produced TPA metagenomics assembly of the Human Skin Microbiome Metagenome (human skin metagenome) data set.
AAGTCCACCAATTGAAGAACATCTTTAAGAAAATATTTTCACCGTATAAATCCCATATATCTATTAAGAAATCTAATCGGCTGTAGCTATTACATAAAAGTAATGACTTTTCTAGGCTGGTTAAAAGATTGTTTTCAATCATGCGTTGCCCTCCACTTCATGACATGGGTGTTTTTCAATTTCCCAATTAACGCCATCTAAAAAATCACTCGTTAAATGCTGGGCAATGAATAGGGATTGTTTAGCCTGTTCTATCGCATAGTAAGGGGGGTTACCTTTGGTTAGGTCATCAATAGCAGTATTAACCATTTTCCATAGCATAGTTAAATGCTCACGGTTAAGGGTCAATTTGTCGTAAACATCACTGTTTAAGCTATCAATTTGGCTTTGTAGTTCGGCTTGGGTGGCTGCCTGTGGGCGTGGTGAAAGGGTATTGATTGACTTAGCCATGACTGACTACTCCTATGTGATTAGTTAAATTTGTCACTTTTACCAATGGTAAAGGGTGACGGCTCTGAACTACCGCACATAAACGGCTGGGGCTATTCCCTTTCGGTCTTGTATTTACCCCCATCAAGCCGTCATAACTGATTACTTCCTCATTGTGAGAAAGTGAAAAGATATGACGTGTTTTTGCACCTGCGGCAATAGTCCGATTAGTAGTCGGATTTATTTTAGGCACAAAAATAGCCAATGAATGACGGCTTGGCTTTGCCGTTATGTGTTTAGTAGTGGTGCTATTATTATTCATGGCTGCCATATTTGGCAAGTTGTTTTTCGGATATGCTGACTGATAACTGCTAATGAGTAGCAGTAAACCAACCATGAAAAAAGCTATCAAAATGCTTTTTGCCACATCATGAAAGGTAACTTTAGTTTGGCTGTCAATTTGCCGTTTATTTTGCGCTTTTAGCGCGGTTGTTGTTTGGGTGGTGTCTTTATACTGGTTCATTTTAAAACCTCTAATTTAGGCTGTTTTGATAGCTGAATAGCATTGTCTCTAGCATCTTTTAACTGGCTGCTAAATTCTGCAAAGTAGGCTAAATGCTCATCAATGACGCTGACCGTTCTTTGAAAAATGGTAGGTGCCTCTGTCTGTATCATGGCTGGATTTGCCAGTAAGAACTCAAGTAAACCTTTTCTCTTTGTCATCATGTCGCTAAAAGCATCTAGATAATTAATCATTGCCACAGTTTGCTCACTATCCAAAATTACTATTTCTTGCTGACTAAACATTCTGATTACCTGCAATGTCATTGTGTAGCTGCTCAAGTATTTCGGCTAGTTCCTCCAACCGTTTAGCGTTCGCGCTTATAGCGTTAGCAAATACAGTCATCATGGCATGCACAATACTAGGCTCGGTTTCGTTGTAGTTGGCTATAGCCATGCCTGTCTGCTCTAAATCCATACTTTGAAAGCCGACTTGCTCAAGCGCGTAACTTAGTGTGTTTAGTTGGTTTTGGGTGGTAGCATAGTTCATAACATAACCTCACATTGCAAACGGTGGTTTGATAATGCCAGCGTTAACGGCATCAATATAGCTTTGGTCTAACCAATGCTCTTTAACGGTTTTGCCTGTTGGCGTTTTGATATATTGGCTTTGCAGTGGTAAGCCATATTTCAGCCGTAAATCGCTAAAACGCTGATTTGCGCTAAGACAATTAAATAACTTAAATACGTCTAGCGGTGTCGGTTTTGCGCCAGTCATTAAAAGATAGAAAATTCCTTTAACTTGGCTGGTGCTTTCGTCTGTACTGGTTGCGCTCAAGTTGATTTGTCGCTTTGTCATGTCGCTATACTCCCATCTGTGCGTTATGCCATTGCTTTAACGACTGGTAATCGAAATAAACAGCGCATTGACGGCTTGAACCTGCTTTATAAGGTTTTGGGAATGTAGGGTCAGTTTGGATAAGTTTGCGGATTGCTTCGCGACTGATTGATAGCAGTTCACAAGCCTGCTTTTGGGTGATGCGGATAGGTTCTAATGTCATAAAGTAATAACTCCTATTTTCTGATTTGACAAAAAACCGCTATATAAGTAAATACATAGCTTAGGAGTTATGATAGTGATATCTAAAATGCTGAAAAATTGTCGCACGGCGTAACGACAATTATTTTTTTAATTCCTTCAAAGTCTCATAGATTTGTAACTTGTAGTTTCTTTTATCGATGTTTCCTTTAGGTCTGCCTTTTTTGCCAGCTTTGATACCTTTTAGCCATTCCCTTCTGATTTGATTTGCATCTGATATTTTTTCGTTTGGATATAGATAGGATAAATAATCGTGAATAATTTCGCCAATATCTAACAGCGTTAAAATGTTCTGTTTTTTCGAATCAAAAATAACAATTTGTTTCGCTAATTCTATTCCTTCAGACTTAATCTTATTTTTATGCGCGTTGTCTGCTCTGTCACTTCTGCGCCAACCTTTTTCTTTTACTTCATCATTTGAAAAACCTTCATATACAATGATTTGACCTCTAACGAAAGTATAATTTTGATAAAATTCTAAAGATATATAGAATTGATTCTCTTGAAATGCTTTGTATGCAAGTTCAATATAAATGACTGCTTTTATAATAGTGTCTAATTTATATCTAGTTATTGGTAATTCTTTTGATTTTTTGAATCTATCCAATTCTGAATTATAAAAATCGTAATATGCTATTCTTGTGCTTTCGTAGTCCTTCTTATATAGGATTAGAAATTCTATCTTTTTTTGCATTTCTTCTTTAAAGAAAAAAACAAACTCCATTGCCTCAATGCTATCTTTTTCTTGTTGAAAAAATCCTAACCAATCAAGCCAGTAACTAATTCTAATATCTCTACTAATTCCAGAATGAAAATCTGTATTGATATCATCGAACATCATTCGCACCATACGCACCAATCGAAAGGGGTGCAAGGCGGTGGCTGGCTTGGTGCGACTGCCTGCCGTTCGGGTAATTACTCCTAGCCTTGCAAAACGGTTATTACTGCATCATTTACTCACTAAACTGTCTAACCAGTCTGAATACCACTGATTAAGCTTGGTTCTATCGTCTAAATATTCGGCTTTGTTATAAACGCCTTTTACCCCAGCGACTTTGTGCGACAAGGCGAACTCAATCACGCGCTCATCAAATTTCTTGCCGTCATCATCGGTGAAGTTATTGAACTTGGTACTAGCAATATGTCTAAAACCGTGTAGCGTCTGTTTGCCGTCATAACCTTTACGCTTTAACGCTTGTCTAAATCGTGCGTGACGGTCTTTACCGTTTGAGCGGCTAGGAAATAGCATTTCATCATAGCCAGTGATTGCCTTAAGTTCTGTTAGCATCGCTATAACTTGGTCGGATAAAGGTACAAGGTGCGTTCTGCGCTTTTTCATGCGCTCGGCTGGTATCTCCCAAAGACGGGCATCTAAATCAATCTCGCACCACTTACCGTCTAGCACTTCGTTGGGGCGCAAAAATAAATGGCTTAATAACTGTATGCCTAAGCGTGTGATATCGCTTGGAATAGTGGCAATGTCTTTTAATAGGGTAGGGAGTTCATTTTCACTAACGTGCGGCATCACTTGGCTTTCGTGTTTGTCTAATCGCTCGTGCAAGTGGTCTAATGGGTTTGCGGTAACGCCTGCGATACTTTCAGTAATAGCAAAGCGGTAAATGCGGTCACAGACTTGTAACGCGCGGTTAGATTGCTCAATGATAGGTTTACCAGTTTTAGGATTGACCGTTTGTTGTAGCTCGCGAAAAAAGGTAAGCCAAACTTGACGGCTGATTGTTGAAATATCTTTATTACCCATAGTTGGGAATATATGTTTTTCTAAAATACCTAAATATTTTGTTTTGGTGCTATCGTCTAGTTTTTGGATTGACGGCTCGTTATACCATTCAAGCGCAACCGTCTGAAAGGTTTTAGCGTTTGGGTCAAGCTGCTTCACTGTTAATACATCTGCACCACTGGCAAGCTCTAAAAGTTTATCTTGATACTTCTTTCTAGCGACTGCACCAGTCACAAGCGGATATGCGCCTAAACCATGCCAGCCCCATTGACCGCTAGACTTTTTGTAGCGCATTACCCAGCTTTTTGCACCTGTCGGCTTGACCTGCAAATATAAGTTTTGACTATCCTTTTCACGGTAAAGCGTTGCTTCGGCTTCTAGGTTAGCAATAACGGTATCTGATAGTGGTCTTTTTTTGATATCTTGGCGTTTCATTTGTATATCTCAAAATCGAACTTGTATATCTGAAAGTCGAACTTGTATATCCGTTTTATCTAACAGCTAGATATACATATAGATATACAAAAATGAGTTTACTATAGGTATGCCAACATAGCAAATAATAGGCATAAAAAAAGCCTAAACTATTGAAGTTTAAGCCTTTTTAGTTGATGTATTGCGTTGTGTTGCAATGTGTTTTTAGGTAATTGGTGGAGATGGCGGGAGTTGAACCCGCGTCCGCCAGCACTACGCCCATGACTCTACATGTTTAGATTCTGTCTATGGCTTTAATGGTTGGCGAACCGACAGTCAGGATGCCAACCACGAGCCTCTTAAGTTTTGCTCAAATTGGCGAGACAACAATTTAAGCTATCCATCGTGCGTTCGCTTCAAGGAGAGCAACCAGACCAATGGCAATCTGTGCCGTCCCAAGCAGCCCTTAGGCTGCTAGAGCGTAAGTTTCGTCGTTTGCGACTAGTTTAAAATGTATATTTTATTTACGAGTGGACATACTCACTCGACATGCATCATTGAGTTTCATTACCAGCGTCGAAGCCAGAACATCCCCAAATGAACTGTTAATTATATAAGGTTAGTAGCTTAAAATACAAGGCTAAACGTCATAATAATTAGGTAAGTTACTAAAAACACACACAGCTTTTAAAACTGTCCAAATTATTGTCATGCATTTGACGTATTGACCTGATAAGCTGAGGTGTTGAAGTAAGTAAAATTTTTTTGATATATTTTTAGTCAAAGAAACAATAGGCTGGGTAACTTAGAATAGGTAAATTAGACTGAGCCATTGAATAAGCTAATCAGGTAATTAATGAATGGCAGGTAGCTGAATGGCAAGTAGCAAAAAAAATTCGCCAAGCATCATACGGATGTCGCAAAATCAGCTCAAACGCCAGCGTGAATGGGTGTATCTGGTACATTTTTTAGCCATGCTGCATTTACATCCTGCCAAAACCATCTCAGGTACGGATGATGGTAATGAGCCTGATTTTACCTGTATTTTTTATTGTGACAAAGGTGAATATAAAATTGGTATCGAATTAACCACTTTGCCAAGACTACGCGATAGACTCGGTAATGACAATTTAATGTTAAAACGTTGGTACTGGCAGTCGCTGCTACAGGTGTCAACCAAATTTACACCAACGCGGTTTAATGGTAAAGGTGAGATAGTAGGTGCCAAGGCTAATTGGGCCAATTGGGTCAATTGGCAAAAGATTGATAACCGTAACATTTCGAGTATATCGCAGCAATTTATCGAGCCATCGAGTGATTTACCACATCCTACGCTCAGTAGTAAATTACAAAACGGTATTGCCAAAACCATGCGTTGGTTACCCAGTGCGTTTTTTACCGATATGGCAGATGAAAACGAAGATTTACCAATTGATTCCTACATCAATCAAAGTGATATTGATGCGGTGATGAGCAAAAAAGCGCATAAAGTCCAAGCGTACCACAAAAAAAGAGCGTTGGATGAAATCTGGTTATTGATTCATACCAATGAACAGCAAGAAAAGGGCTTATTAACTTTTGATACAAGTGAAGCATTGCATCACGGTAGTGAGTTTAATCGAGTATTTTTAACCTTATATCCCACCACGACACTGCTACAAATTGCTCAATAAAAAAGGCTAAATCTACATTTAGCCTTTTTTATACTGAAAAATTTCATTTAATCATCAAGTTGTTCCATGACATCATCAGTAAAGTTGACGTTGGTATAGACTTCTTGTACATCGTCCAAATCTTCTAGCATATCAATCATTTTCATGATTTTTTTAGCGTCTTCGACATCAGTGACATCTGCCATGGTTGAAGGGGACATGGTCACTTCTGCGTTGTCGGATTTTAAACCGGCTTTTTCTAAAGCATCCATCACGTCACCGAAGTTCTCTGGCTCAGTGACCACGGTGATACTATCACCGTTATTTTCAATATCGGTTGCCCCTGCTTCAAGCGCGACTTCCATGATGGTGTCTTCTAGCGAAACATCATCAAAGGTAATTTCACCGCGTTTGCTAAACATATAAGCCACTGAGCCTGATGTACCCAAGTTGCCACCATTTTTGCTAAAAGCATGACGCACTTCGCCAACGGTACGGTTGAGGTTATCCGTCATGGTCTCGACAATCACCGCAACACCGCCCAAGCCATAGCCTTCATAGGTGATTTCTTGCATGTTGTCATTGTCACCGCCGCCTGCACCACGTTCAATCGCCCGTTTTACCGTGTCTTTGGTCATATTAACTGAGTTGGCTTTTTCCACCGCCGCACGCAAACGCGGGTTACTCGCTGGGTCTGGGTCACCTTGTTTGGCAGCAGAGACTAGCTCACGAATGATTTTGGTAAATACTTTACCTTTTGCCGCATCTTGTTTGGCTTTACGGTGTTTGATGTTTGCCCACTTGGAATGTCCGGCCATGAGTGTATCCTTTATCTAACTATCTAACGTAACAATCTGGTTTTCAAAATTTTGCGTGCGCTATTATAAACGAGCAACCCCGATTTTTGATAGGGGGTTGCACTTATGTCATCGCAGGAAATGTTATTGAAAGTTAAAATCAAACCTAAAGGCGAGGCGAGTCGTCAGGTCGTGGCAATGTCGGCAAATCAATATAGCGGTGTATCAACTCACTTAAATCAATGGTTACTTTTAAATTGACCAAGTTCCAATACTGTCCAGAAATGGTTCGATCAAGCATCATGGTAAGTGGGGCAGGTTGAAAGCTTTGCCAGTATTTAAGCGACTCTTTTGCTTTGGCAATCGCTTGAAAATGGGTTTGGCTGGTGGCAAAGTCATAAGGCGCGTGTTTGGATAAATCAAACAACTGGGTAAAACCATACGGGGTCAAACCAATCTGCAACCAATCGTTATAAAAGTCTGTGGGCAGTGGTTCATCATTGTCTTTTTTGATGCCAATGCTGACCAAATCTTGCTCAAGCGCTGTGACATCACCGCTCAGGCAATGAATGGCAAAGCGTTTGAATAACGCAACTTCGTCATGACTGTAAGATTTGATACCACCAAAGTCATAGGCAATGACCGAGCCATCAGGGCGAAACGCAAAGTTACCTGGATGGGGGTCACAATGCAGACGATACAGTTTGAACAATTGACCGGCACTAAAATCAAATAAGCGAGTGGCGATTTTTTGCTTGATGTCATTGTCCCAAGTGGCAGCCACTTCGAGCTTTTCACCCAGTTCTTGTGATAGGGTTAAAATCCGTTTGGTCGAATGGCTATGAAAAACTTTGGGAATAATTAGCCCATCATCCTCACTGTGAAAACTGCCAAAAATTGCTAAATTATGGGCTTCTTTGCTGTAGTCAAGCTCGTCATACAGGCTATCACGGATTTCTGCAAAAATTTTATCTTGCAAGGTTTTATCCATATTGAGCACGCCAGTTATCTTAAGCGCCAAGCGAACGTGTTTTAAGTCACTATCGATACTGGTATCAACATCGGGGTATTGCACTTTGACTACGACCGCTTCACCGGTTGGCAACACCGCTTTATGGACTTGACCGATAGAGGCTGCCGCAAAAGGTGATTGCTCAAACTGGGCAAACAACGCCTCAATCGGTTGCCCCAATTCTTTTTCCACCTGCTGTTTGATGACGGCAAACGGCATGGGCGGCGCGTCTTTTTGTAATTTCTCCAGCGCTTTTGAGACTTCAGGCGGGAACACATCTTTATACTGCGAGGCAATTTGACCGACTTTCATCACCGCGCCTTTCATTTCGCCTAAGGTGTCGGCGATTTGCAGCCCCACGGTTTGCAGCATTTCGCTACGGGCTGTGAGTTTATCTTCTTCAGAGCCTGCAAAAGACTTAATAGAATTTTTAGCTGCTTTCCCTGCGATACTGGCAGTCATACCGGCAAGTTTTAAAAAACGTTTTTTTGATGACATAGTGGTTGTCTTATAGCAGAATTTTTTAATTAATTTATCAGTGAAACTATCAGGTAAATTATCAAGTTTTAAGTATTGAGATTAGCAGAAAATGGCTATTTTTGCTATGTACCGTGCTGAAATTTAGCGAATTTTGTGCATAGCTTGGCATAAAAAACTTGGCACAAAAAAAGGCGCCACGATGACACCTTTTTTATCCAAACCGTTAAAAACTATTGTAAAAATAAGCGATAGCCTAAGTTATCGGTGAGGTTTTCGCACTCATAGCCAATGTCTTGCAGTTTGGCAAGTAATTGCTCGGCGGTTTGCTCACCCATTTGAATGCCCGCTAAGATACGCCCTTCAGCCGCCCCATGATTGCGATAGTGGAATAAAGAAATATTAAACTGTGAGCCCAATTTTTCAAGGAAGTTGAGCAGCGCGCCAGGACGCTCGGGAAATTCGATGCGAAATAATTGCTCGTCTTTTAATCCCGCGTGTCCGCCGATTAAATAGCGGATATGGGTCTTGGCGACTTCATCATCGGTCAAATCAATCGCGGCATCATCGGCTTCATTGAGTAACTGGTGGATTGCTTTGCGCTCTTTTTCCCCTTCTTTGAGGGCGATACCGACAAAAATATTGGCAGCGTGATGGGCGTAGTTGGGGTTGGTGTTGATGCGGTAGTTAAATTCGGTGATGTTGCGACCTTTGAGTGAGCGGCAAAAATCCAAGAAAGCGCCTGTGCGCTCAGGAATGGTCACCCCAAAAATCGCTTCTTTTTTCTCACCAATTTCGGTACGTTCAGCGATATAGCGTAAGCGGTCAAAATTCATGTTGGCACCACATAAAATCGCCACGCAGTTTTTGCCCTGTAGATTATGATCTTCGATGTATTTTTTCATACCCGCGACAGCAAGCGCGCCTGCAGGCTCAACGATGGTGCGGGTTTCATCATACACGTCTTTAATCGCCGCACACACTTCATCATTGCTACAAGTGACCACATCAGGCTCGACCACGGGGCCTGAGTGATCGCTTTTTGGCATACGGCAGACGTCAAACGGTATTTCACCCAGCTGCGCGACTGCCACCCCATCGACGAACAACCCCACTTGGGGTAAGCGCTTGCGTTCACCGGTATCAAGCGCGATTTTTAAACAGGCTGCTTCTTCTGGCTCGACCGCCACGACTTTGACATGCGGTGCAACTTCCCCCAAAAACGCTGCCACACCTGAGATTAAGCCACCGCCACCAACCGCAACAAACACATATTCCATTTTACGCCATTGTTGTACTAGCTCCATGGCAATGGTGCCTTGACCTGCGATGACCAGTTCATCGTCATACGGCGGGATAAAGGTCAAGCCATCGGTTTGGGCGCGTTCAATGGCATAGCGGTTAGATTCATCAAAACTATCGCCATATAGCACCACATTACCGCCCAAGGACTTGACGGCACTGACTTTGATATCGGGGGTGGTGGTCGGCATCACGATAATGTTATTGAGTCCCAAGCGGCTAGCCGAGAAGGCAACGCCTTGCGCGTGGTTGCCGGCAGAGGCACAAATCACGCCTTTGGCTTTGTCTACTTCGCTCAACTGGCTAATTCGATTGTAGGCACCCCGCAGCTTGAAAGAAAACACTGGCTGAAAATCTTCACGTTTAAAACGAATATCGTTGTTAAACCGTTCACTGAGTTTTTTGGCGGGTTCAAGCGGCGTTTGAATAGCAGCATCATACACGGTCGCTTGAAGGATAAGGCGTACCCAATCTGATAACATAATAATGACCTAAGTTTGAAAAATACGTTTGAAGATTTATTTTTACGCTCTGTGTGCTTTCATAACCAAAACAAAGCAAATCGTTAGAGAAGTAAAAAATAAGTGATTAGATTAGGACTTTAGGGTTTAGCTTGCAAGTGCTTTTACGGTAAAATAAGTTGGGTAATTGATAGCATTAAGTTTTCTATCTGTTTTTTTGATAAATTCCTAACAAGGCTGGGTCTATGAGTACGATGAATGCAAGCACGCAACAACAACAAAAACAAGCCGTGGCAGCAGACGCGTTAAAATATATCGAATCAGGCATGATTTTGGGCGTGGGGACGGGCAGTACCGTCAACTGCCTCATTGAATTATTGCCAAAAGTTAACCTAAAGGGCGCTGTGGCAAGCTCAAAGGTCACCGAAGATAAGCTCAAAGCCCTCGGTATTGAGGTGATGGATTTAAATTTCACGGGTGAGTTAGACTTATATATTGATGGTGCCGATGAAGTAAACGAGCACTTACAGCTAGTCAAAGGCGGTGGCGGCGCTTTAACCCGTGAAAAAATTGTTGCCGCTGCTTCTAAGCAGTTTATTTGCATGGTTGATGAAAGTAAATGGGTGCAGCAATTAGGCGTTGGCTTTCCACTACCGATTGAAGTATTGCCGCAAGCGCGCTCGTATGTAGCGCGTGAGTTAGTGCAGCTTGGCGGTGAACCGGTCTACCGTGAAGGATTTGTCACCGATTATGGCAATTTGATTTTGGATGTTTATGGCTTAGATATCGGCTTGGACATTGAGAAGGTAGCAGCGTTTGAAGCAAAATTAAACAATATCGTAGGGGTGGTGTGTAATGGGCTATTTAGCGCACGGCGCGCTGATATCTTGCTGATGGCAACGGCAGATGGCGTAAAAAAATTAACAGCCAAGTAAATTACCATTAAGTTAACGTTTGTTAGTAATGTTGTCATACAACAAAAAAGACCAAGTCACGATGACTGGTCTTTTTAATTTATAACCGATTTAGTTTATAACCGCTAATGGCAAGCTTGATGGCAGGCTCATTAGTGCATGTATTGACCGCCGTTTACGTTGATGGTCTCACCTGTGATATAAGCAGCGCCATCGCTGACCAAATACATCACGGCAGCAGCAATCTCTTCCGGTTGGGCGATACGACCCATTGGGATGCCGGCTTTGATGCTTTCCATCACTTTTTCAGGCACCGCCATCACCATTTTAGTGCCTGTATAACCCGGTGCAACCACGTTAACGGTCACCCCAGATTTAGCGCCTTCTTGTGCCAACGCTTTACTAAAGCCGATGATACCCGCCTTGGTGGCGGAGTAGTTGGTTTGCCCAAACTGACCTTTTAAGCCATTAATTGAGCTGATACTGACAATACGCCCAGATTTTTGCTCAAGCATTTTGTTAAAAACGGGTTGGGTGACCGTGAATAGTGATTTTAAGTTGGTATCAATCACCTCTGACCATTGCTCATAAGTCATTTTTTTGAAAGTCGTATCACGGGTGATACCTGCGTTATTTACCAACACATCAATGTGACCTGCTTTTTCAATTGCATCAACAATGGCTTTGGTGGCTGCTTCATGGTCAGTGAGATTGGTCTCAACAAAGGTGAAATCGCTGGCATTCATCCCTTCTTCTTCTAACCAAGCTTCGCCGCGGTTGACAGTGCTGTCCGCTTTATGGGTGTAGGTTGCAATGATATGATAGCCAGCTTGGATTAGCGCATGACAAATAGCGGTGCCAATACCACCTAGCGCACCTGTTACGAGGGCAATTTTTTTGTTTGCAGTTGGGTTGTCCGTTGTCATCACAGTACGCTCCTTGTTTGTTGTGATTGTTGGTTGTGATAAAAAATTCAATGATTAGGGTAGTTTATAAGATAAATGTGTTGGGTTTTTTACAATTGAACATGCAGCTAAAAAATCAGTTACACGTAAATGAAATCAGGCTCACAAAAAAATATAGACCGAATATTCACATAAATTTATTGACTTTTACTTCCTTGTTTTTTTCATCATATATGAAAATTTGATAACTACCAATATTTTTTACGTTTTTATTTCTATGACAAACATTTTGCTACGCGCAAACGAGTATTTATAGGTTTGTGTGCTAAAAAAATTTGCAACAATAGCGGTTTGTGCTAGGCTATAAGGATAACTTTAAGCAATATAAGGTTGAGCAAAATACCCTGTATCAACCGCACTTAATCAAGGCTAATTGCTAAATTTCTTTCCTGATGGTACAAAGTTGGCTTAATTGTACAAACTTGATTGGACAAGATTGATTGTATCGATACGCAAGCGTGAATGCTTAGTACTTATATATACCACGATGAGCTGGGTCTGTTTATTTAGTCTGTTTATTTATTTGCCACACGGAAATTAGAATGCCGCAACGCTTACCGACGATAGAACAAATCGCTGTATTACAGCAAGCTAGTAATTTTGGCTATCAGTATTGGCAGACTAAAACAAACGTTGCACAAAGCTTTTTAAAAAGCTATCCGCTTACCCAAACGCTCGATGTCCAACATATCAAAGATTTAATACGCGATTATACGCTGGATGAAGATTACCAATTGGCGGATGAAGCAAGCGTGATGCGGGGGCTGCGTCATCTACGTAATTTGTTGATGGTGCGCTGGATTTGGCAAGATGCATTAAATCTGATTAGCCTAGAGCAGCTGACATGGGAGCTATCAAAATTTGCCGATTATTGTCTCATCTTTGCCAAAGACTATGTGTATCAAGATTTAATCAGTCGCTATGGCGAGCCGTATTTTTTTGATGAAAAAAATAAACCACATAAAGATGATTTAGCCATCATCGCCATGGGTAAAATGGGGGCAGAAGAGCTCAACTTATCAAGCGATATCGATTTGATTTTTGTCCATCAGGGGCAAGGTGAGACGGTGGTTGACCCGTTAAAACAACCAGGGTCAAAAGCTGCTAAATCCATCGACAACAAGAAATTTTTTACCAAATGGGGTCAAGGCATCATCAATCTGCTTGATAAAAACACCCAAGATGGTTTTGTATTTCGCATTGATATGCGCCTGCGTCCTTGGGGCGATGGCAGTGATTTGGCAATTCATTTATCGGCACTGGAAAAATATTTTGCCCAACATGGACGGGCGTGGGAGCGATTTGCTTGGCTAAAAGCCAGAATCGTCAACCCTGTCACCTTTAGCGATAGCTTAAAAGCCCTTATCAAGCCGTTTGTATTTCGTTATTATGTCGATTATAGTGCCTTTGCCGCCCTACGTGAGATGAAATCGCTGATTCAAAACCAAGTCGAACAACGTCAAGATACCGACAATGTCAAGCTTGGGGCAGGTGGTATCCGTGATATTGAGTTTATCGTGCAGTCGTTTCAGTTGATTTATGGCGGGCGTGTCAGTGATATCAAAGTAAAAAACTGCCTACAAGCGATGAGCCAACTGGAAAAACATGGCTTTATCGATGCTGTGACCCATGAGCAATTGGCACAAGCCTATCGTTTTTTACGCAGATTAGAGCATGGTATCCAAGCCATCAATGATGAACAAACCCAGCGATTACCTCAAGATGCCATGCAGCGACATCAGCTTGCCCAAGTGTTGGGGTTTGCCGATTGGGCGGCATTGTTAGCCAAACTTAATGAATACCGCCAAATGGTAAAAATACCTTTTGACGAGCTGGTCAGTGATCGTCAGCAGTCTGATGAACAACTGCAAGTGGATCATCAGCACAATTTATCTGAGCTTGAGCAAAAATTAAGCGCTGACAATAAAGATAAATTAAGCCAGTTTTGGCAAAGTAAGCTCATCACAGGACTCAGTGAAGAAGCCAAGACTCGCTTAAATGCTGCCTATCCGATTCTAATCAATGGGTTGTTACATTCTGATTTAAGCGAAGATGCAATCAACGTGGCGTTACCTAGAATGTTGACATTGCTAGAGGCGGTAAGTCGTCGGTCAATTTATTTGGTCATGTTTGTCGAAAACCCAACGGCAGCCGCCAAATTGATTCCCATGTTGGCAGCAAGCCCTTGGATTGCGAGCGAATTGGTCAGTTATCCTGTTTTGCTGGATTCATTTATCCGTGAAAAATACCGTCATTTACCTGATAAGGCAGAACTTAGTGACATCTTGCGTCAGCAGTTGTTACGGGTAGAGCCTAATGATGAAGAAGGGCTACTCAACGCCTTTCGTTTTTTCAAAAAAACCCAAGTCTTGGCAGTGGCGGCGAGTGATGTGTTGGCGGATAGACCGTTGATGAAAGTCTCTGATTCACTCACCTTTATCGCTGAAGTGGTTCTTGAAAAAGCGTTGCAACGGGTATTTGGTGAATTGGTAAAAAAACATGGGTATCCTGTTAATGCCCAAGGCGAGCCTGTGAGTGAAGCGCATAATGGCTTTGCGATTATCGGTTATGGTAAGCTTGGCGGACTTGAGATGAGTTATAGCTCAGATCTTGATCTTGTGTTTATTCATGACATTGATGAAGAAGCGATGACGCTCGGTGAAAAACCCATCAGCGGTATGAAGTTTGCCGCACGCCTAGCCCAAAAACTGATGAATTATTTGACCACCCAAACGCGCGATGGCCGTGTCTATGAGATTGATATGCGCCTGCGTCCTTCAGGTCAAGCGGGTATGATGGTGGTTTCTACCCATGCGTTTGAACTTTACCAAATGCACAAAGCTTGGGCGTGGGAACACCAAGCGTTGGTTCGCGCTCGTGCGATTTGTGGCGATAACCGCGTGATGACGCGATTTGACCAAATTCGTAAAGAAGTATTGTGTCTGCCGCGCGATAAAGATAGTGTCCGTATCGAAGTATCGACCATGCGGCATAAGATGCAAGACCATTTGGGCAGCAAACCGCATACCAAGCAGCAAGGGTTGTTTCATCTGAAACAAGATGCAGGCGGATTGGTTGATATTGAGTTTATTGCCCAGTTTGCTGTCTTGGCGTATGCCAATAGTTATCCTGCGTTGGCCGTTTGGAGTGACAATGTGCGTATCTTTGAAGCGCTTGCCAAAACAGGTATTATCGAAACCGAAATATGCCAACAGCTAACGCATGCTTATCTTCGCATCCGCAGTATGACGCATCGGTTGGCTTTGGCAGAGCAGCCGATACTGGTAGATGAAGCCCAGTGGCATGAGCTGCGTAATTTTGTTGATGCGCAATGGCATCGTTTAATCGGGCAGCGTCCAGAATAGATGTAACCTCAATTTTTATTTCAAACAAAAACTTTTTATTTAAACAAAGCACTTTTTATTTCAAACAAAAAACTAGGAGTAATCAATGGCAACAATTCCCAGCATGGCAGACCGTGATGGTTTTATCTGGATGGATGGCAACATGGTAGACTGGCGTGATGCCAAAATCCACGTATTAACCCATACACTGCACTATGGTATGGGCGTATTTGAGGGGGTTCGAGCCTACAAAACCCATGATGGACGCACGGCGATTTTTCGTCTGGAAGATCATACCCAGCGCCTGCTAAATTCCGCTAAAATTTTCCAGCTTGCTGTACCCTATTCGTATGAAGAAGTGTTACAAGCACAAAAAGCCGTGGTACGTGAAAATAACCTTGAATCGGCATACCTACGCCCATTGATTTGGGTAGGTTCTGAAAAATTGGGTATCGCTGCCAAAGATAATAGCATTCACACCATCGTTGCCGCTTGGGTTTGGGGTGCTTATCTGGGTGAAGAAGGCATGGCAAAAGGTATCCGGGTAAAAACCTCAAGTTTTACCCATCACCATCCAAACGTCACCATGTGTAAAGCCAAAGCCGTCAGCAATTACCCAGTATCTATCATGTCAAACCAAGAAGTCACCCGTCATGGCTATGATGAAGCGGTATTGATGGATACCCAAGGCTATGTTTGTCAAGGCTCAGGGGAAAACTTATTTTTGGTCAAAGACGGTGAGCTTCATACCCCAGATTTGTCAGGGGGGGCATTGGACGGCATTACCCGTCGTACGGTGATACAGTTTGCACAGGACTTGGGCATCAAAGTGCATGAGCGTAGAATCACCCGTGATGAGTTTTATATCGCGGATGAAATCTTTATGACAGGTACTGCTGCCGAGATTACCCCAATTCGTGAATATGATGACCACGTCATTGGCTGCGGCGCGCGTGGTGAAATCACCGAAAAACTGCAAAGTCTATTTTTTGACGTGGTGCAAGGCAAAAATGATAAATACGCGCATTGGCTCAGCTACGTGGATGAATAATCGGTAAAATTGTAGATCAGTGAAAATAAGTAGATAAGTGAAAATAAAAGGATAGTTATGTTAAAATGACTATCCTTATTTTTTGAAAAATTATCGGTACTTTGGAAGTGACATGACAACATCGAGTGCAACCACCCCGCTTAAACAAATTATTTGTATCAAATGGGGCACCAAATATGGCGCAGATTACGTTAATAAACTCTATGGGATGGTAAGCCGTAATATCACCCCGCCGTTTCGCTTTGTCTGCTTTACCGACAATACCGATGGCATCCGTCCTGAAGTAGAATGTCAGGATTTGCCGCCCAGCGATATTGTGATGCCTACCAATACCCTTGGTAAATGGCCTAAGTCACGGCTTTGGAATGCACAGCTTGGCAATGTCACAGGAACGGTATTGTTTTTAGATCTTGATGTAGTCGTAGTGGGTAGCCTTGACGACTTTTTTAGTTTTGGCGATGACGATCAGACGGTTTTATCTTACAACCCAAGTAACCCCTTAGAGAAGCTAGGTCAAACCTCGTGTTTTCGCTTTAAAGTCGGTAGTTTGGTTAGTTTGCTAGAAAAATTCCGTGCCGATCCACAAGGCGTGGCGGATAAATATCGCTTTGAGCAGCGTTTTGTCACTCGCAATGCCCCAGGTGGGGTTAAGCTTTTTCCCAAAGAGTGGGTGGTGCATTTTCGCCGCAAATGCCGTCAGCCATTTCCGCTAAATTATTTTATCCCGCCAAAACTGCCTCATGATGCACGCATTATTATTTTCCCTGGAGATTTGTATCCGCAAAATGCGATTGCAGGGCAATACAACAAAAATTCTGCCGATAATGCCAAAGACCATTTGGCGCAATTATTCACCGCTGAAAAAATCAAAAAACCGATTTCGCATTTACGCCATTTTATTTTGCCGACTGATTGGGTGGCAACGCATTGGCGAGAATAGAGGATAAACTATGGCGAACTTAGACCAACCTATCAAAATCTTTATCGGCTGTGACCCTAATAACAGTGACCTTGAGCAGATGATGGTGCTAGATTATAGCTTGCACAAACATACCAGCGAGCCTGTCGAGATTATCTGGATGCAGTTAAGCCGTGACCCAAGTAGCGTATGGTATTCCAATCCGCAAACAGGTGAGGGCTGGCATACCGAAAAATGGGCGACCCCGTTTTCGGGCTTTCGTTGGGCAATCCCTGAGTATTGTGGCTTTAGCGGACGGGCGATTTATATGGATGCCGATATGGTGGTGTTGGACGATATCGCTAAATTGTGGCAGCATCCGATATCCGATGATGCGATTCTTGCGGCTAAAGGCGATGGCGATTTGATGCGACTGTGCACCTGCGTATGGGATTGCCAAAAAGCCAAGGATTATCTTGAGCCTATAGCCCAGTTACAAGCCGATCCTGAGAGCCATAGCAAAATGATGGCAAAATTTAAAGCCAATCCGCAACTCATACAGCTCTACCAAGACAGCTTTAATTGTGTGGATGGCGAAGATTTAGCGATTGAGGATATTCGGATTTTGCATTATTCCGACATGGGAACGCAGTTTAGCCATAAATATTCCTTACCGCGCTTACAAGCCGAGGGCAAAACGCATTGGTTTGATGGGCAGATTTTGCCGCACCCTCGTCAAGATTTGGTTGAGCTTTTCGATACCTATTATCAAGAGGCGATACAAGCGGGCTATAGTATTGAAAACTATCGCACTACGCCGTTTGGTGAGTTTCCAAAAAGAACTTATAAAAAAGGTTACAGAGGTAATGCGGTTACTCGTCCTGCGAAAAAACCTTCTTTATTTAGTCGTTGGTTTAAATAGTCAATAGAGAATTAAATGGCATTGGTTCAGTCACAAAAAATCGTATTAGTGATTAATTCACTGCAAGGCGGTGGGGCAGAAAAATTTGTTTTGACCTTGGGGGAAGCCTTTTACCAGATGGGTTTTGAGGTGCATATTGTCCGATTTGACCCGATTGTCGAACATACATTAAGCGAAAATTTAATCTATCATCTTATTCCTTTTCGCAATTATCGACGCTTGCCGAAAGGTAAAATTCGGCATTTCTTTTTTGCTCGCGCGGTTGATGGCTATATCAATAAACATATTGGTCAGCCTGTGGCAATATTCGTGAACTTGTACCGCGAACATGAGGTATTTTATTATTCAAGGCAAAAAAAGGTGGCGTATGTCATCCATAATCAACTGAGTGAAAAATTAAAACTTGCTACCTTGCCGCCCAAGCAGCTTTCTTACTTTCAACGAATTTATACCAAATACCCTGCTATTTGTGTGAGCGGCGGGGTAGAGCAAGATTTTGCCCATCAATTTGGCGAACCGACCAAAACCACCACGATTTATAACCCCATCGACCGTGATAACATCCGTGTATTAGCTGAGGCAGCTAGCCCAGATTTACCCGCCATCACCCGACAGGGTTATCTTATCCATGTGGGCAGTTTTAAAGCGCAAAAAGGGCATGAAATTTTATTGCAAGCTTATGCCAATTCGGCACAGACATTGCCCTTGGTATTGGTGGGCAAGGGTAGTCTGCAAGCGCAAATTGAACAAAACATTATCGCGTTAAACTTGCAAGATAAAGTGATTTTAACTGGGTTTCAAAAGAATCCTCACCCATTGCTAAAGCACGCCACAGGGTTTGTGTTATCCTCGCATTTTGAGGGCTTTGCATTGGTATTGGCAGAATCATTGGCATTGGGCGTGCCTGCGATTAGCACCGATTGTCCCTCAGGACCTAGTGAAATTTTGCCGCCGCAGAATTTGGTGGCAGTGGCAGATATCCCTGCTTTAACTGAAAAAATCAACCAATTAATGAGCCATCCTAACCAGTTTAACGTGCCATTTAACGAAGCTTTTTTGCCGCAAAATGTTGCCCGTCAGTATTTGGCATTTATGGGGGTTGGCTTTGAATAAATCCAAGCGAGAAAAGTGATGCTAAAAAATTATGTGATTAGTCTCGCTCATCATAGCAAGCGGCAAAGCCATATCCAACAAGAGTTTGCTAAGCAGCACATACCTTTTACTTTTTTTTCGGCGGTCACCCCGGATAAAAATACCCAAGTCGCTCAGCGACTGGCGATTGATATCACAAAGTCGGTATCTAGTGACACCGAAATTGCCTGTTTTTTAAGTCATGCTAGCCTGTGGCAACGCTGTGTGGATGAAAATCTTGATTATATCGGGATTTATGAGGATGATATTTTTTTAGGTCAGCAGTTCGAGCAGTTGATTCGTCAAATTGATGTTTTGCAAAGCCAAGCTATCGATATTTTAAAATTAGAAAAGGTAAGCCCAAGGGTGCATTTGGCTCATCCGATAGTCTTACCTCAGAGTAAACGGACGATTTATGAATTAAAGTCTCGCCATTTAGGCGGGGCAGGTTATCTGCTATCCCATCGCGCTTGTCAGTATCTATTACAATATATTAGAAACCTACCGCAGCTTGAGGCAGTCGATGTGATGCTATTTGATGTGGGAAAATACCCCAAAGCCCTGCCTGTATATCAGCTTGTGCCTGCGATTGTGATTCAGGAGCATCATCTATTACCGCAAGTTGCTTTGGCAAGCAGCCTGCAGGCAACCAGAAGCCGAGAAATTAAACGACCTTTAACAGGGCTACAAAAAATCAAACGTGAAGTCCTGCGTGCGACACGCCCACTATATATGACCAACCTTACCTTTGAATAAACCTAAGGAGCCACTTGTGAGCTGCAACCCCTCAAATATCATTGTGTTGGTTATCAACTGCTTGCAGGGGGGCGGGGCAGAAAAGTCAGTATTGACGCTCGCGGAAGGCTTTTATCAACTGGGCTATAAAGTCCATGTCATCCGATTTAAAGCCACCACAGAATATGAGCTTAGCCCACACATTGATTTTCATATTGTCAACTTTAAGTGGTTTAAATTAATCCCCAGTGATAGGGTGCGTTACCAACAATTTGCCAAACATTTAGATAACTATATTTTAACGCATATTGGTCAGCCATGTTTGACGATTGCAAATTTGGAACGGGCGGACAAGGTGTTAAGCTATAGCCAATTACCCAATGTGATTCATGTGATTCGTAATACACTTTCTCAAGAACTGAAATTAGCCCAAGCTCGCAATAAGCCTATCGATATAGCGCAGCTAAAGACGACCTATCATGCGCAGCCTTGTGTGGCGATTAGTGAAGGGGTGGCGGTGGATTTTAAGGCAACATTAGGGCTAACGAATATTACTACGATTTATAACCCGATTGATAACAAACTTATTGAGGCAATGGCAGAGGCATACCCGCTAGAGATTGCGGAGTTTATTGTGCATGTGGGCAGCTTCAAGTACCAAAAAGCCCATGATATTCTGCTAAAAGCCTATGCCAAAACCTCGCAACGCTATCCGCTGTATTTGGTGGGTCAAGGCAAACTGATGGCAGAAACCAAACAGCTTGCGGTTGATTTAGCGATTAGCGACAAGGTGGTATTTACTGGCTTTAAATCCAACCCCTATCCGTATATCAAACACGCTAAATGCTTAGTGTTAAGTTCTCGATTTGAAGGCTTTGGGCGAGTGATTGCCGAAGCATTAGCCGTGGATACGCCTGTGATAAGCACCGACTGTCCGTATGGTCCTAGTGAGTTGTTACCAAGACAAAATCTTGTCCCTGTTGATGATATTGACGCCTTAGCCCAATTATTAGAACAAGCAATGGCAAATCCATCGGCGTTTGCCGTGCCGTTTGATGAGCGATTTTTACCCAAAAATATCGCTAACCAATACATTGAGCGATTCGTGACCTCTAATCTGCCCGATACGGAATAAATGTAAACAAATCCTTAGAAATGGGCGAGTGGTTATAAATTTGCACGCCTTTTTGCTGATAGTTGTGGGCTACCCAATCAAACGATGGTACGATACGGTGGGTGATAGCCTTATCAAGTTTGGTCGGGGCAGCATTGTCTTGGTTTTCATAAAACCGTGGCTGCTGGCTATTGATTAAATCAATGCCATACAGATGTATCACTTGAAATCCTAGAGAATAGGCAAGCTGTAACGCCACCAATGCTACCGTTCCCCCTTCAACAAAGCCGTAACGAATATCCCAAGACACACCAATTTTTTTGTTGATGCTATGATAAGGGCTATGTTTTAGGTGTTTTAGTCGGGTACGTTTATTGAGTGTGACAGCTATTTTGCCTAAAAGGCTAGTTTGCTGAAGGGCAATCAAACTATCATCAATCGGTCTATCGACTGGATAGATGATATAGATATGGTCGGCATATTGAACTAAAAAATCGGGCGCATCTTGCCATAGTTGTTCTGCTACTAAAGCACTGATATACAGCGGATAACCCCCCTGATAATACTGCAGCGGAATACTACAGTTATGTTTAATAAAGCGTGGGTCGGTGATGACATACGCCACAATCTTGTCAAATTTATAGTGTTCGGTCAGGCTAATACTGCCATTTACAAATATAACCGACTCACAACCAAGCAGGTCAATGGCATTGGTTTGGATGCTCGGTCCTGACGCCAAAATATGTACCGTCGTATCAGAGACTTTTGGTAGCACAAATGCAGGATTGACAATACGTAGGGCGATTGTCTGAGTAGATTGGGTAAATATCAAAGAATGATTGGCTACCACCATGCTGATTTTTCATCCTTATGTAGTTGTTTTAATGTGGTGAATGCGCTAGGTTGGTCATGCAATCTAGCAAATACCTTGAGTAAGAGTGTGGTAGAAAAAGGGTCTTCAGCGTAAAAATGCTGATACCGTTCACGCATATGTTTTAGTGTATCGTCCTTACCTAGCCTAAAATAGGTCAAACCAGCATACAGCGGTTTATGATGGGCGTACAAAATAGCGGATTTTTCCTCATCTAGGCTGGAAGATGAACGACAGAGATACTGCTGGGTTTCGTAGACTTTTACCGTATTAATCAAAGTAATAATATTGAGTAATATTGCCTTTCTAGTGGGTTTTGGATCAAAATCAATAAAGGTATCGCAGGCAGAGGCAATCCACCGTAAACTTAAATTATCCATCAAATAATCAGTCTGCGTTTGCCAAAGATGGGTAAAGGTTTGAAAAGTTTTTTCAGGTTGAAACCGACGGCGTAATAATACAATCAGTATCGCATGGTAAAAACTAAGTTCAGATTGTCCTATAAACTCGTGTTGCAACGTGGTTAAATGCGTGTATAAATTGCGAATACGCCGTGGCTCATAGTCCATAAGCGGGTTTATCGGTTCATCTCGTTGGGTATCATCTAATAAATAGGGGTGAGCTTGAATAATCGTATCAATGATAGAACAAGTATCACTATCAATCACACGACTTTTCATCGCCTCAATATTTTGCCATGCATAGTGGTCAATAATTTGATTCGCCCCAAGGCGTTTTTCACTTTTAAATAATAAAATAAACTTACGATACCAGTTTGCCATTTTTTATTATTCCTAAAACCGCAAGCTTATGTGAAATTTCTTCTAAGTTTAATTATCCAATGCTTAACTATCCATTAACTATCTAAGGCTTAACTATCAAAGGTTGAGTTATCGCCAATAATCCCTAATCCAGTCAGTTGGTAATACCTTACGATACCATTTACCGCTTTTGCCGATAATAGCATCAGGTGGATTCACTTCCCCATGAAAAATCACCATTTTTGCCCCTTTAGGCAAAATCGGCGGTTTGACAAAACTTAAGGGAAATGGCTGCACACATTGGTATTTAAAGCTCACGCACCAAGACGCATCCCAATATTCAAGGTGATGATGTTCACGCAAATAATTTGATAGGTAAGCTTGCTCATGGCGCACTTGGCTACGAATCGTGTCAAAATTTTGCTCAAAATTTGATAACAAATTCGGATAAGTATGTTGTCCGACTTTAAAGCGATACACCGATGAATTACCCACCATGCGCCACGGTTTTTTCCAATCACGGATAATCACCACACTGTCATCGTGCTGCGCTTGATAAGTAAAAAAGCAATCAATATTATCGACAATCACAATATCAATGTCCAAAAATAACGCCGTGCCTTTTAAATCGTATAAGTCAGGGCTAAAGGTGGTCAGTTTTTTCCAGCCACGTTCAGGAATATTACTGGGTAAATTGAGCTCAGGAATTGGGTAGCATTTGACGTTGGCATCTATCCCTGTGCTATCATCCGTCAAACATACCATTTGAAAGGGCAACGTTAAATGTCTGTCAACCATATTGTACAGGCGATTAACGTACTCAGCACCATATTTGGTGCCCCATTTCATACAAATAATGTAACGGTTTTCATCAGGCAAAGTAGGCGCTGAAGTATAATTTGGTAAAGTCATAAGTCAATGATTATCATATTAAGTAAGTGAATTGATAATATCATGATTGCTAAGTTTTGGATAACGCTGGCGAACCGCTAATGCGATGGATGGCTCTGCATTATAAATAACCGGAAATCCTGGCACACGTTTAAAGCGCTTATAACCCCACATATATTGACTGGGGAAACGGTCAATCATCCGCTCGATGGCGTGGTTCATAGCAGTTGTCGCTGTCACCATGTTTTTGTCATACAAGGCGGGGTCAGTTAGCTCATCACAATAAATATCAAAACCTTGTCCATCGTCACGGCGTACACAGGTCAAACCTACCAAGCTACAGTTGGTTTTACTGGCTAATTTGCTAGCAAGGGTACTGGTCAATGTCGGAATACCAAAAAACGGCACCACTTCACCGCCAGATGGGTCAGGGACATGGTCAGGCAATATGATACTAAAACCGCCTGCTTTTAGGGTTTTAAAAATCGCTTTGACCCCAGTGGCATCGGTTGGTACCAAAGTTGCATTTATTCGCTGACGCCCTTGTAGCACAAACTGATTGGCTTGTTCACCTTTCACGGGTTTATACATGATGGTGGGTGCACCAAACTGGTTGAGCCACGCATTCATGATTTCCCATGTCCCCAAATGCGGCACAATTGCAAGCATACCATTGGGATTTTGTAAGCCTTGCATCAAAACTTGTTGATGATGCACGGTATGGATTTGTTTGACTGACCACGCAGGTGGCATCGCCCAGCTTTTAGCCGATTCCACCATATTTTTGCTCTGATTGGCAATACAGGCTCTGGCAAGCTGGTCACGCTGAGTTTCAGTGAGTTCAGGATAGACAAGTCGTAAGTTAGTATCCATGGTTTTCATGATACTTTTGTCACGACGAAGTGAAATGATAAAGCTTGCGATATGTGCCAATAGATATAGCATCCACATTGGCACATATTTGAGGAGAGTAAAGGCATTCATCTAATTAAAGGTGTGACCTTGATTAAGATTGTGGCGCTTTACTGTCTTTTTCGCGTATACGGATACCCAATTCACGCAGTTGTTTGCCATCCACAGGCGCAGGGGCATCAGTCAGCGGACATTCAGCCGTTTTGGTTTTTGGGAAGGCGATGACGTCTCGAATCGATTGTGAGCCTGTCATTAGCATAATTAACCGGTCAAGACCGAATGCCAAACCACCGTGCGGTGGCGCACCGTATTTTAGCGCGTTAAGTAAGAATGAGAATTTCTCTTCAGCTTCGGCTTCAGAAATACCCAATGCTTCAAATACCGCTTTTTGCATATCTAAGGTGTTGATGCGCAGTGAACCGCCACCGATTTCAGTACCGTTTAATACCATGTCATAAGCGATAGACAGCGCGGTTTCTGGGTTGTTTTTCATCGCTTCAACCGTGCCTTTTGGCTTGGTGAAGGGGTGATGCACCGACGTCCATTTACCCCCCAGCCCATCACCACTGTCGGTTTCTTCAAACATCGGGAAATCCACCACCCAAAGCGGCGCCCACTCACAGGTCAGCATATTTAGGTCTAGACCCAATTTGACACGCAGCGCACCCATGGCATCATTGACGACTTTGGCTTTATCCGCGCCAAAGAAGATGATATCACCGGTTTGCGCCTCAGTACGTTTAATCAGCTCGACCAATACTTCATCGGTCATGTTTTTGATAATCGGTGATTGCAGACCTGATTCTTTATCAACACCGTTGTTAATGTTGCTCACATCATTGACTTTGATATAAGCCAAACCTTTTGCGCCATAGATGCCGACAAATTTAGTATATTCGTCAATTTGTTTACGGGTAAGGTCGCTACCCTGTGGCACCCGAAGCGCCACCACACGACCTTTTGGGTCTTGAGCAGGGGCTGAGAATACTTTAAATTCCACAGACTGCATGATATCAGCCACGTCAATTAACTTCATAGGAATACGCAAGTCTGGTTTGTCAGACGCATAGTCACGCATGGCTTCAGCGTAGGTCATACGTGGGAAGGTATCAAATTCAATGTTCATCATGGTTTTGAACAAGTCTTTGGTTAATCCTTCGGCAATGTTCATGATATCTTCATCACTTAAGAATGAGGTTTCGATATCGATTTGGGTAAATTCTGGCTGGCGGTCAGCACGTAAGTCTTCATCACGAAAACATTTAGCAATTTGATAATAACGGTCAAAACCCGCCACCATCAATAGCTGTTTAAATAGCTGAGGCGACTGTGGTAGGGCATAAAATTCACCGTTTGACACGCGGCTAGGTACCAAATAATCACGCGCGCCTTCTGGGGTGGCACGGGTCAAGATGGGGGTTTCTACATCCAAGAAACCTTGGTCATCTAGGTAACGGCGAATGGTCGAAGTGGCTTTGGCACGAAACTTCATACGCTCTTGCATCTCTGGACGGCGCATGTCTAAAAAGCGATATTTTAGGCGCAGTTCTTCAGAAACGTTGGTAAACTCATCATTGAGGGGAAATGGCGGTGTCTCAGAAGTGGCGATTGTTTCGATGTCTTTGGCCAATAACTCCACTTGACCGCTGGTCATGTTTTTGTTTTCAGTACCGGCATAACGCTGACGCACACGACCGGTGATTTTGAGCACATATTCAGAACGCGCGCTATCTGCTGTAGCAAATGCTTCTGGCGTATCTGGGTCGATGACCACTTGCAGTAGGCCTTCACGGTCACGCATATCCAAGAAAATAACCCCACCGTGGTCACGGCGACGATGCACCCAACCGCAAATAGTGATGGTTTGGTCGTTTAAGTTTTCGGTGACAAGCCCGCAATAGTGTGTACGCATCATAATGAAGCAATCCCAATATTTTTCGTAATGTACGAAGTAGCAAAAATTTTTATAAACGAATATTATGCCTTGTTTACTCAAATTTCACAATATGAAACACAGTTTATCATGCATATCTACTAGCCATGCCTGTCACAGACATTTCGCGAATATTGTGTGGATAAGCGATTGAAAACAGCAAAATAAACGCTATATAAAACCCATTGTGTGAATTTTTTCCTTAATTAGAGCCCTTAATTAGAGAGTTATTATGCTATTTCAAAATGCCAAACATCCGCTTGAAATGAAAGTCACCCATTTAAATAAAGTCAAAGCCCAGCGCAAACAACAATTACAATTGCAAATGGTGAATGATAAAGGGTTAACATCACTCATCAGCCGCGCATTTACAGACTTGACGAAAAAAGACAATCCCAAAAAAACCCCCTCAAAATTTGGTCTGTTCAAAAATAAACCTGCCAACAAAAATTGTTTTGTGCTGGATTTTCATGGCGATATCAAAGCCACTGAAGTACAGCAACTGCGTGAAGAAATCAGCACGCTATTGACGGTTGCGCAAGCTGAAGACGAAGTCATTGTGCGCCTTGAGTCCTCAGGTGGCATGGTACACGCGTATGGCCTCGCTGCTGCCCAATTGGCACGTATAAAAGAAGCGGGGCTACACTTAACGGTCTGTATTGATAAAGTCGCCGCCAGTGGTGGCTATATGATGGCGTGTGTGGCTGATAAAATTTTGGCGGCGCCATTTGCGGTGGTGGGCTCGATTGGTGTGGTGGCACAAGTGCCTAATTTTCATGATTTATTAGAAAAACATGACATCGATGTCGAAGTATTTACCGCAGGTAAATACAAACGCACGGTAACCGTTTTTGGTGAAAATACCGAAGAAGACAAACAAAAATTCCAACAAGAGCTGGAAGAAACGCACAAACTATTTAAAGACTTTGTGCGTAAATACCGTCCAAGTTTGGATGTTGAACAAGTGGCAACCGGTGAGCATTGGTACGGTGAAGATGCGATAACGCGCAATTTGGTCGATGCCCTGCAAACATCGGACAGTTATATCTTAGAAAAAATGACAAATAGCGAATTGTATGCCATTCAATCTCGCCAAAAACCGACCATCGCGCAAAAGCTAGGCATCTCGCAAGCGGCACAAGCGGTGGTAGCGACGGCGATTGATAAACTACCAGATGCCTTGGCAAAGTTAGAAAGCGCTAAAATGCCGATGGTCAAAAAATAACCGTAAGATAAAATAATAAAAACCTGTGGTGATAAAACCTGTGACAAAAACCCGTGACGAAAACCTATGAGGCTTGGCAGGTTTTTAACTTTTTAATGGCGACACATTTGGGCGTATAACTATGAAACTATTTATGTTAAAAATCGGGGCGCGTCCCCAAGGACGACTCATTGAACAGCATGATGTGATGTTTGTGATTGCAAATAGCCTAAGTGAAACAATTGAGACTGTCAATCAGCACTGGCCGGCAGTCAAAAACAACTGGCACTTAGACGCATGGCGAGAAGTGAAGCGGGTGGGTGATTATCAAATTTTGTTGTCGACAGATAGCTTGTCAAAGGATGGATTGTCAAAAGATGGATGGTCAAAAGATAACGCGCTTGCAGATAACATATTGGCAGATGAAAGGGTAGATAACAAATTAGATAGTCAGGGCAAACAACTTTATTTTGTCAATTTAGGCGGTTATCTACCGGGTCAATTTGAAGAGTTCCATTATAAAACACTTGTGGTAGCCGAGACGCTAGGTAAAGCAACGGCGCAAGTTAAAAAAACGGCATTTTATCAAGACTATACATTTGATAATGTCGATACCGCCAAAAGCGGCGTGGCAACCAGTCATGTTGATGATAAGCATCAACTAGACTTGGATGATATTCACTGTGTGGCTGATTTACTGCCAAATGATGTGGCATTAACCATTCAGCCATTAACCGAGCCTGAAAAAAATCAGCTACCTGACGATGCGCTGCATATTGGTTATTTAAGTCTCAAGCAAATCAAAACCATGATTGACTAACCCGTGAAGCGTTTGATGGCGTATTTTGGTGCTGTCAATCATTGCCTTTACTCGGCTTTGCCTTTATAGTAGGCTCATTTTTAGCTCGCTTTTTTTAACCCCTTCTTTTTATCTACAAAAGCTTTGTATAACCAATGAAACAAGCCACCGCCCTTGATATCCTTAAAACTGGTAAAAATGTGTTTTTAACAGGCTCAGCAGGGGCGGGCAAGACCTATACCATCAATCAGTATTTGCATTATCTGCGCGCAAGGGATGTGGCGGTCGCGGTGACGGCAAGCACAGGTATTGCTGCCACCCACATGAACGGCATGACCATTCATAGCTGGGCGGGCATCGGCATCAGTAATGAGCTAACCGCCAAAGACATCGCCCGCATCAAAAAACGCACGGTGGTTGTGGAGCGCATTGAGCGCACCAAAGTATTGGTGATTGATGAAATCTCGATGCTGCATCGACAGCAATTTGAGCTGATTAACCAAGTGCTACAAGCCATCAAAGAAAACACATTGCCGTTTGGTGGGATACAGCTATTGGTTGCCGGGGATTTTTTTCAGTTGCCGCCGATTGGTGAGCCCCATGAGAGCAACCGCGATAAATTTGCCTTTATGGCGCAAGCTTGGCTGGATGCAGATTTTCAAATTTGCTATTTATCCGAGCAGCATCGCCAAAAAACTGACAAAACAGCAGTGGCAGGTAACACCTATTATGGTTTAGATTTAAATGCGATTTTAAATCAGATTCGTAGCCAGCAGTTTACCCCCCATATCATGCCTGCTTTGACCGCTACGGCCGAGCATGTACTAGCCGACAACCGTACCCGACTGTTTACCCACAATGTCAACGTGCAAGCCATCAATGAGCAGGAACTTGGCAAACTTACCACAGCGGCGCATACTTTTCGCGCTTGGGGAGAAGGCGATGAAAAGCTGGTAGAAACGCTAAAAAAATCCGTACGCAATACCCCAGAACTGGTGCTCAAACTTGGCGCAAAAGTGATGTTTATCAAAAACAACGCCGAGCTTAATGTCTCAAATGGCACCATGGGCAAGGTAGTTGATTTTGTTGCCACCACCCTTAAACAACCAAATAAACAAACAAACAGCCCATCAAACAATAGCCCATCAAAAAACCTATCTGAGCCGCTTGATGAACAAGCGCTAGCAGCAGATGAAAGTGCCTTGCTCGATGCCATCGAACAAGAACAACAAGCCGTTATGGCAGACTTGCTCGATGAAGTCAATGGCGGTCAATCACAACAAACTCACCACACTGATGAGGATAGGGATGAGGATGATACCGCCGCGACAGACACGGCTGATGATAAGCTGTCGGAGTTACTTTACCCCTTGGTTGAGCTCAATGACGGCCGCAAAGTCATCGCCGAATATGATTCATGGCGTATTGATGATGAAGAGGGCGAAATACTGGCTGCCTATTACCACATCCCCTTGACGCTGGCGTGGGCGATTACCATTCACAAAAGCCAAGGCATGACGCTGGATGCGGCAGAAGTGGATTTGTCAAAAACCTTTGAAAAAGGGCAGGGCTATGTGGCTTTATCACGGTTAAAGCAGCTATCTGGACTACAATTACTGGGTGTCAATGAATTAAGTTTACAGCTTGATCCCTTAGCGCGCGGGGCTGATCAGCGATTTCAGGCGATCAGTGCAGAGCAAGAAGGTGAATTTTTGACACGCAGTAAAAAACAGCTCAATGACCTTCATCGTGAATTTATTATTCAATGCCGGGGTACGCTGGATAAAGAAAAAATCGCTGCGTATGAAAATCGCGCCAAACAACAGCAAAAACTGATTGAAAAACGTCGCCATGCTGTACAGCAGCTGCAATCTTTGGCGGATGATGCGGCAGGCGTTATCACCCCCACGGTGCTGGAAACTAAAGCCTTGTTGGATGAAAGTTTGACTATCGCAGAAATTGCGCAAGCCCGTAATCTAGCCCAATCAACCGTGATGGGGCATATCGAGAAAATTGCTGAGCATTTTCCCCGTGCCAACATCGCGCATCTACGTCCTGATGACGAATGGCTACAGCCGATTGATAAGGCGTATCAAAAAATAGCCAAACGTGATGACAAACGCGATAAAGATAACGATGGCAAAATCAAAATTCGCGCGATTGTCGAAGAATTAAGAAACGCCTATTCTTATAATGATGTCAAACTTGCCTTGTTATTTTTAAAACCGCATGGCAATTGAGCACTTGTCTAGTAAGGAATATCCCTGATTGAATGCTTCTACTATCAAACCTTTTAACATCGCTATTAATGGCTTTGGTCGTATTGGGCGCAACGTGCTACGTGCTTATATCGAACGGTTTTGTCAAAATCCTTTACAATTACAGCCGTTAAATATCGTCGCCATCAATGATATTGCTGAGCCAGCAACCCTGTTACATCTACTCAAATATGACAGTACCCACGGTCGATTATCGGCGGTCAGTGATATCCATATTGAATTAAAAACAGTGGATTTGGGGGAAAAACAACAGCATTTTTTGCTATTAAGCCAAGGGGAGTTTCGGCAAAAAATTGCATTGATACAGCAGCCCATTGCCACCAAATTACCTTGGGAAAAACTGGGCATCGACATGGTGCTTGAGAGCACGGGTCATTTTCGTAGCTATGAACAGGCGTCGCAGCATATTATCGCGGGCGCCAAGCAGGTGATGATTGGGGCTGCCCCGTTTGATCATGTGGATGCCAGTATCGTAGTGGGCGTCAATGACCATGAGCTTAGCCGTGATAAAAAGATTTTATCCAGTGTGTCGTGTACCACCCAAGCGCTCGTGCCTTTACTGTATGTATTGCACCGTGCCTATGGCATCGAATCAGCAATGATGACCGAAATCCATGCGGTGACTGCTGACCAAACCGTGCTTGACCAAGTGCATCGTGATTTGCGCCGTGCACGGGCTTCTGGGCATAACATTATCCCAACCACATCAAGTAGTATCGCTGCGGTCAATCGGGTGATGCCGCATATGGCAGGCAAGGTGAATGGGTATTCTATCCGCGTACCGACCATGGATGTCGCGGCAATTGATGTGACATTTACCTTTGACAAAGACACGGATGTTACTGCTATCAATCAGCTGTTAAAACATGCCAGTGAACAAGATTTATTGGGTATCATGGATTACAGTGATGAGCCATTGGTATCCAGTGACTTTATCCATGATGCGCATTCATTGGTGATTGATAGCTTACAGACCATGAGTGTGGGGCGGCAGTTTAAAGTGTTTGCTTGGTATGATAATGAATGGGGCTATGCCAATCGGATGCTCGATATTTGCCAAACCTTAGCGAAACTATAAACCTTAGCAGAGCTATAAAAAGAAAAAAATTATCAATTAAAACAGGCGAAACCTAGTCAGTTTCGCCTTTTTTATGCCTAACAAAAATTAATGTCTAAAATGACGCATACCGGTGAACACCATCGCAATGCCATGTTCATCGGCTGCAGCGATGGTTTCGTCATCGCGCATGGAGCCACCTGGCTGGATAATCGCCTTAATTCCCACCGCTGCGGCATTGTCAATACCATCACGGAATGGGAAGAAGGCATCGGATGCCATCACCGCACCCACAGGCGATAGACCAGCGTGCTCAGCTTTAATCGCGGCAATACGTGCTGAGTTGACGCGGCTCATTTGACCTGCGCCTACCCCAATGGTACGCCCATCTTTGGCATACACAATGGCGTTGGATTTCACATATTTAGCGACTTGCCAAGTAAATAGCAAATCATCGAATTGTTGCTGAGTCGGCTGTACTTTTGTCACCACTTTTAAATCATTTAAAGTAACTAAGCCCAAATCTTGCGCTTGCACCAATAAACCCCCGGTGACGCGTTTGAAATCAAACTGGGCTTGGCGCTCACTTGGGTTTGGTAATTCACCGCAGACTAACACGCGCACATTTTTCTTGGCAGATGTGACATCGAGCACACCATCGGCAACGCTTGGGGCGATAATGACTTCAACAAATTGCTGATCCACAATCGCTTTTGCTGTTTTGATATCCAGCTCACGGTTAAAGGCAATGATACCGCCAAACGCAGATTCTGGGTCAGTGGCAAAGGCTTTTTGATAAGCATGGGTTAAGTCGGCATCCACGGCCACACCACAAGGATTGGCGTGTTTAACAATGACACACGCAGGCATATCAAACGATTTCACGCATTCTAACGCCGCATCGGTATCTGCGATGTTATTGTAAGATAGTTCTTTACCTTGTAATTGTTTGGCGGTGGCAATACTGGCTTCTTTTTGACCATTTACCTGCGCTTTTTCGACATAAAAAGCGGCTTGTTGATGCGGGTTTTCACCATAGCGTAAGTCTTGCGCTTTGTCCATTTGTACGTTAAAAGTACGCGGGAATTGGTCTGCCGATTCAAAGCTTTGCAGGCGGTTGCCTAAAAAGTTGGCAATCATACCATCATAATGTGCGGTATGCTCAAATGCTTTTACCGCTAAATCAAATCGGGTGGTATCACTGATGCGGCCGTTTGCTGTTAGCTCACCCAAGATTGCTGCATAATCGTTGGGGCTTGTCACAATGCTGACATGGTCATGGTTTTTTGCCGCGGCACGCACCATGGTAGGTCCACCAATATCAATGTTTTCGATGGCGTCTTCTTTGGTGACATTTGGGTTGGCAACGGTTTGGGCGAATGGATATAAATTGACAACCACCATATCAATGCGGTCGATACCATGTTCTTGCATAATGGCATCATCAGTGCCGCGACGACCTAAAATACCGCCATGAATTTTTGGATGCAGGGTTTTTACCCGACCATCCATCATCTCTGCAAAACCTGTGTATTCTGCGACTTCAGTCACTGCTAAGTCATGTTGTTTGAGTAGTTTGTAGGTGCCGCCCGTGGATAGTAGACGAAAACCGTGGGTGATTAGACCTTTGGCAAAATCCACAATACCCGATTTATCAGAAACAGAGAGCAATGCATAAGCTTGATTCATAATTGACTCGACTCGTTGACAAAAAAACACTAGGGGCAGAAAAAACAAAAAAGTCAGTTATGACGAACTGACTGATTGGCTTTCATACCCCGACTCTATTAATCCCAAAATATGGCGATATCTTATCATAAAAAAGCGGGTATTTTTATCAATTATAATAATTGGTGGGTTTTGAGTTTTTTCCGCAATGTACCGCGATTAAGTCCCAAAATCTCGGCGGTTTTGGTTTGATTGCCGCGGGTGTGTTCAAGGACGACACTGATTAGCGGTTTTTCAAATTGTGACAACATAAGCTCATACAGCTGGGTCGGTTGTTGTTCTTTTAAATTATCGAAGTACTCTCGCACTACAAGCTCAATGTGATGAGCTAGGCTTGCGCTGGGAGAAGTTTGCGATGGGGTATGGGTAGTGTAGGGATTAGATGGGCTATCTGACATATTGGAATACTTGGCGCGATTTTGTAAAGCAACAGAATTGGGCATAACAGATTCTCAAACTAAAGTTGCTGACAAATTTATTGAATAATTCGTTAGTTAACAGATTAAATAAAACTTAAATATCAAGACGAATAATAAAGTTATTAGTACTTATACTAAAACAATTATGAAAGCGATAGCAAGCTTAAGTTGTTTACAATATGTAAAATTGTGCGATAAATACTGGGTGCTGGAGGCTTGTTTTATCACTGTTGGAATGAAGCTAAAAAGAAGCTCAATTGAATGAAGCTAAAAAAATTTAATAAATCAGCTCAATATTGGCGGCTTGAACTTTGGTTTTTGGAAAGTCAATACGCAATTTGACGGGTTTTATTTGATGCGGCATCAAATAGTTGTTACCGGCTTCCAAATAATGGCTAGGGGTGAGTAGGGTTTGCGCAAGTATGGTATTGCCACTGCGCAGCGAAACCTTAACACTCGGATAGACAATATTATTATCCGTGGTATTGGTCAGAGTAAATACCAAGTCAGTTTTCCCCGCTAGTTTGGATGAATGGGCAAGCGCTAGCATCTGCACATCAATAAGACCCGTATCAGCGATAGGCAATTGACAGGCAGGGATTTTATGGCAAATATTTGAGAGCACGGCCGCGTTTGCTTTTGAAGTGATTAAGGTGTCGATGTTAAAAATAATATATTGCGCGGCTAACAAAAAGACTAATAGTAAGCTACCTAATCCCCAAATAATGCTCATATTAAAAATTTTTGCATTCGCCAATTGCTGCGAGGAAACTTGTTGCGACAAGCGTTCATCAATCTTTTGTTGATAGGCTAACAAATCTGCTTGTTGCTCACTACGAGTATCAATCGGAATTTGGTCAAAAATATCTGTGTTAAACACCCCATCCATGCCTCGCTTGGCGCCGGCTGTGTCGTCCGCTGCTTCGTTGTCATCCGCTTGTGCCATTAAGCTTAGCAGCCAAGCCTGCTCATCGCCTAACGTCTCGTTATCTTGGGCGAGGTCTATCGCTTCAACGGCGTCCTCATCGCCAATCAATACCTTGGGATTGCTATTTTTGGCTATGGGTAGTTGGTCAAAATTGTCTATAATCTCTAAGTCATCTATGGTGCTGTTTGATTTAGCATAGGCTGATTTTGTATGAGATTGTGACAAGGGATAGGGTGAGATGGGTTTAACTGGTTCATCGACAATGAGATTGCCGGCTTCATCAATACCTGACTCATCGTCAAATAAAATCTCCTCAGATTTATCATCGATGAGCGCTGAGGACGTCTGATGGTTTGGACTTGCCGGCGGATTGTTGTTAGTAATTTTTTGTTGTTCTAGCTGTTCAGTAGCTGAGAAAATGGTTTTGCAATAGGAACAACGAACGTACCCATTTTTAATGGCTAACTGTTCATCATTGATTTTAAATGCGTGTTGACAGTTTGGGCATTTAGCATTGTACAAATTCATCGCAACATCACTTCCCTTTTAGCATTTTTAGTTTGCGTCTTTGATTGTTAATAATGTCGTGTGTTAAATCATTTAATGACGAATAAAAAATAAAGTCAACAAATTTCCTAGAATTTATATTCACTAGGCTGCTAGGGAAGTTACTAGCTATGTTGTTAGGCTGTTACTAGGCTTTGACGAGCAACCTGACAGCCTTACCGCCTTGTAAGGCTTTTTATACGAATCGCGACTTGTTCTACTCGCGGCGAAAACCCGAGAGGCGATGCCAATGTTTATCTTCCTGCGCGCTAAAGGTAAATTCGCCATCCATCTCAAAATAAGGCTGATAGGCAGCTTTTACATCTTCCACTTGGTTTTCAATCAGACCGGCCAACACAATGCTACCTTGAGATTTCAATAATGTCGCAAAATAAGGGGCAAGGCTCATTAGCGGTTTGGCTAAAATATTTGCGGTTATCAAGTCCACGGGCAAAATAGCCTGCTCTTTACAATAGTCACTAAATTGCTCAGGTAAAAATGCTTGTAGTTTGTCAGCCACATGGTTGCGCTCGGCATTTTGATGGGTGGCTAATACCGCTTGGGGGTCAATATCGACCGCATACACCTGTTTTGCCCCTAGCAAAAGCGCCGCAATGCCCAAAATACCTGAGCCGCACCCATAGTCAATCACCACTTTATCTTGCAGCGGTTGTTCTGTCAGCCAATCGATACAAAGACGGGTGGTCGCATGATAACCTGTGCCAAATGCCAAGCCTGGATCCATGATGATGTTAATCGCATTGGGGTTAGGGGGTGACATCCATTTGGGCACAATCCAAAGTCCATTGGCACATTCAATGGGATGGTAGTTCTTCATCCACTCACGTTCCCAATCTTTGTCATCCACTCGGCTCGTCCAAACTCGCGTCGCCACCACATCATTGGCGATATCTTGACTCAAAGTTTCCAAATTACAATCACCATCAAATAGCCCAGTCACAATCACATCATCCCACAATGGCGATTCACCTGGCAATGGTTCAAATAGCGGTTGGTCACCCGCATCATCTAAACTGATACTGAGCGCATCGGCTTCTAGCATCAAGGTTTCCGCCAGTTCGGCTTGCGATTTTTCGCATCGAATATGTAATTGCTGCCAAGGCATAAACAGTCCTTAAAAATAACAAATAAAATAATGAAAAAATAAAATAATGAAACAATAAAAGGCGAGCGTGCTGGCTGGGTAGTATAAACGCATTCAGCCAAAAATGCGATGTGACTCAAAAATGAAAACGCCCATGTTATTGCTTGGCGCACCCAAGCCAAAACACCTAGCGGTAAGGGTAAGGACAAATAAGAAGGTTCGCCTGTTATCGTCTCTAAAACATTTCTTTGACCGATTTTTCTAACCAAGACTGCGAGCGCGGCGCCGCATTGAGTGGTTGGTTGTTATTGGTCGGGTCGCCGCCGTTATTAGGGGTATTAGGGTTAGTCTGGGTATTCCCCGTATAGCCACCTTCATTTTGGTAGGGATTGGCTGCAGGTGGGTTATTGCCAATGGTGTCTGCCTCGGTTTGTCTGCGCTCAATATTGTCATAGCGCTGTTGTTGGCTTTGTCCAAACTCACTCATTGCCTGTTGTTGCTGTGCGGCAAATCTAGCTTCTTGCTCACGTTGATAAATTTGTATCGCGCATTCACTACTATCTTGCGGTAGATTGTCGGTATCAACAGGTACATAGATGGCATTTGGACATTTTTCATGGGATAATTGTGATTTGCCGTTTTCCATCCATAGCCATTCGATATTGCCTGGCGCGATGAGATTAACCGGGGTAAGCTTTTGCTGCTTCATAAAATTCATCCACATCGGCAAAGCGCCATTACCGCCACTTAGACCTGTGGGTTTGTTGTCATCTAAACCGACCCAAACAACGCTGACCACATTACCACTATAGCCTGCAAACCACGCATCGCGATAATCATTGGTAGTCCCTGTTTTACCTGCAAGATTGAGGTTGTCACCGAGCGATAGCGCCGCTTTGGCGGTACCTTGCTTGATGACCTGCTGCATCGCATAATTGGTGAGATAGGCAGCCGTGGGGTTGATGACTTGCTGATTTTTTTGTTCCAAGCCCTGAACCACTCGTCCTTGGTCATCAATAATCGTGCGAATGGTATGAATTTCATGACGCAAGCCACCTGTTGCCAGCACTTGATAAATCCCCAACATATCCATGGGCGATAGATTCACCGCGCCAAGCAAGGTAGATGGATAATTGGGCAATGGGCTGTTGATACCCATACGGTACAATTGATTTAAAAAATTGGGAATACCGACTTCCATGCCCACACGCACCGCGGCTTGGTTATAGGAATTGGCTAAAGCGCTGGTGAGGGGGATAATACCGTGACTGCCGCCACCGTAATTGCTGGGTGTCCATGTCTTACCATCGGTCATTTTTAGCACAATCGGGCTGTCATCGACACTACTTGATAAATTGTAACGACCCTGCTCAAATGCGGTTAAGTAAATAATCGGTTTGAGTAAAGAGCCAACTTGGCGCTTGGCATCGACGGCGCGATTAAAACCGGTAAAATCACGACTACTTCCCACCACAGCGAGCAGTTCACCGTTGTTGGGGTTGGCGCTGACTAGGGCGGCTTGCAAATTAGTGAGCTGTTTTGGATTACTTTTTTTTAACTGATTGACGCTTTGAATGACCGCGCTGCTAGCGGTTTTTTGAACATTTGGGTCAAAACTGGTAAATATTCTTAACCCTTCGTTTTTGAGATCGTTGGCATCATAGGTACGGGTGAGTTCTCGTTTGACCACGTCGAGATAATCAGGAAAACGCGTTTTACCAATCACAGGGTTGTAAGAAATGCTCAGTGGCTGCTGCACCGCTTCATCATATTGTTGTTGGCTGATTTTACCGGTTATCAGCATATTACTCAGCACCACGTTACGGCGTTTTAGGGCAGCATCGGGGTAGCGTAGCGGATTGTACTGGGTAGGACCTTTGGCAAGCCCTACGAGCATCGCCATTTGGTCGAGTCGAAGCTCTTTTAGCGGGCGGTTAAAGTAAAACTGCGAGGCAAGCCCAAACCCGTTAATGGAGTGATTGCCATTTTGACCTAAGTTAATCTCATTCATATAGGCTTGCAAAATCTCACTTTTGGTGTAATGCATTTCCAGCAAAATCGCCATCACCGCTTCATTGGCTTTACGTTTGATAGTACGGTCTGAGTTGAGATAGAAGTTTTTAACCAGTTGCTGGGTGATGGTGGAGCCGCCTTGGCGTGAACCGCCCATAAAATTGCTATAAATCGCACGTCCTATCCCGCGGATAGACACGCCGTGATGCTGATAAAAACTGCGGTCTTCTGTTGCCACCAGCGCATCAATTAATGGCTGCGGATAGTCATTGATGGTTAAAACGATGCGGTCTTCATTGTTGTCTGGATAGATACCGCCAATAAAAATGGGCTCAACCCGCGCCACACCCGATGGATTGGGATGGGTACTTTGTAATTTTTCAATTTGGTTATCTTTGAGCGTGACCTTAATAATTTGCGATGGCTCAGTATCGTTGGCGGCAAATTTAAATTCGCGGGTATGAATATAGTACTCGCCATTTTTTTTGGTGAAAGTGCCGGCATTGTCATAGTTTTTGTCAGGGGCATAGGTGAGTAAATTTAACCAATTTTCCAATTCATCATCGCTAAGGGGATTACCTACCGTTAACGTTAATGGTTGCGAGTAGACTTTTGCAGGGATATTCCAGCGTTTGCCCTCAAATTTTTGGGTGATGACATTATCTTGGCGCACCAAATATAACCCAAGCAAGACCAAGCCGACCAATACTGCCACCACAAAGATAAAGCTTAAGATAAACATCCCTTGTTGGTTTGAGTCATGCTGGAATTTAGGCGAGTTTTGGCGATTTTTAGCGGCAGAGATAACGGTTGAATTCATACAAAAATGCGTCACGATCAAGGGTATAAAAAAGTGCTTTATCATGACCCAAAATACGCCAAAATACAATGTCAACATCGTGCTATTTTGCCACGTTTATACAGGATTTTTGAACTTTAATAGACCGTTTTGGAGTACAATAACAGTCATTTTTGGGTGAGTTAGGGTTTTTGCCCTAGGGGATTTGATGATGCCAAACAATAGCCAATTTGGGGCAAAACAATCGGATATTGGGCAGTCGGTTGTAACCGATGTGCCTAGCCGTATGCTTGTTGAAGCGGATAGCAAATTTACTACCACATATCAAGATGTGGAGCTGGTGTTGCCAGCAGAAGGGCATTGTTTTCATTGTGGCGATCCGCTACCAAGCCCGCCATTTTTTACCCATGTATTGGGTGAAGATCGGGCGATGTGCTGTATGGGCTGTCAGCTTGCTTCGCAAAGTATCATCGAGGCGGGGCTTGAGCAATACTATCTTGACCGCAGTGAAATCAATCGTACCGCCAGTCTCCCTGATTCGTTATATCAGCTGCAAGCATATGACCACGATGATATCAAATCGCAATTTATTTACCATCAGCAAGGGCACAGCGTTGCTGAGCTGTCAATCAGCAATTTGCGCTGTGCTGCCTGTAGTTGGCTGATTGAAACCCAGTTGTATCGCCTTGATGGCATGGACACTTGCCAAGTCAACCTCACCAATCAACGGATGCGCGTGGTATGGGATGACAAAAAACTGCCGATTAGCCAAATTTTGGCAAATGTGCAAGCCATTGGGTATGATGCCAAACCCTATCGGCAAGATACCCATGAAGCGATGCTCAAGCGAGATAATCGCCGCATGTTGTTTCAATTGGGCATTGCGGCATTGGGTGCCATGCAAGCGATGATGTTTGCAGTGGCGCTATATTTTGGGGAATATTCAGGTATCGGCGTCAACGATCGGCAATTTTTACGCTGGGTATCGCTGTTTGTTAGTATTCCTGTGTTTTTGATTGCAGGATTGCCATTTTTTCAATCGGCGTGGTCAGCGATTAAAGCCCGCCAAGTCAATATGGATGTGCCGATTAGTATCGCCATTGTCATTACCTTTTTGGCAAGTTTATATGCGACATTGACTAGCACAGGCGAGACCTATTATGACTCGGTTAGTATGCTGATATTTTTCTTATTGGCGGGAAAATTTGTCGAGCACAATGCCAGGCTGAAAGCTGCCAATTTAGCCAATGATTTGGTGGTCGTCGAACCTGTGTTGGTCGCAAAGCTGGGTCATGAAGCGCCGTTAGCGATAGAGAATATGGATGCCTCACAAGTGACGCGCTATGCCAGTCAATATAAAGACCTTTTTTATCAGTCACTTAGTGTAGACCCTGCCAATAGGGGTGATAATGAGCAAATGGTTTCGGCGCAGTCGCTAAAAGTTGGTGATATTGTCCGCATTGATGCCGGTAGCAGTATCATCAGTGATGGTATTTTGCTGTCGGATAGTGCCACGGTGTCGGAAAGTTTATTGACCGGGGAGAGTGACTTAATTATCAAACGCTTGGGCGATAGCATTGTGGGCGGTAGCCAAAATGACAGTCAGCCGTTTGTGATGCAAATCACCACATTACCCAATGATAGCCAAATGGGCGTGATTGACAGGCTAGTGAATCGCTCGCTCAGTGAAAAACCGCAAATCGCTTTAAAAGCAGACAAACTGGCACGCTGGTTTGTCGCGCGGGTACTGGTGATTGCCAGTATGGTGTTTTTGGCATGGTATTTTATCGAGCCCAGTCATGCCATTTGGGCAACGGTTGCCGTATTGGTCGCTACTTGTCCCTGTGCCTTGTCATTGGCCACACCCATCGCATTAACCGTTTCTACCAATCGATTAGCAAGTCTGGGGTTTTTAGCGACGCGGGGGCATACCATTACCACACTCGCTGAAGTCACCCATGTAGCGTTTGATAAAACTGGTACATTGACGTACGGTCAACCCAATTTGATGGCGATTGAAACGCTGGATGTACCGTATGGTGTTAAACAAAATCCGTCAGTGGATTTTACTGAAGATGACACCAAAAACGAAGACGAGATAAAAAACCATTTTTTAAGTATTGCAGCGAGCCTTGAAGTGGGTAGTCGTCACCCCATTGCTCATGCGTTATTGACAATGACTCGGCAAATGCATTTGCCCACTACCAGCGATTTGGTACACATTCCGGGGGGCGGTCTGCAAGCTACGATTGATGGGCTAAGTTATCGTCTAGGTCATCACGGTTTTGCAGTTCAATCAGGATTAGACGATGAGTTACTGCCAAATTTGAGCAAACACCAAGCCAGTACCAGTGTGACCTTGTCGAGACAAGATAGCCTAAGCAAAAAATGGCAACCACTGGCGCATTTTTATTTTCATGATAAAGC
>ERZ501028.23-NODE-23-length-39920-cov-5.891183_pt1 | contig 39920 bp, 35 predicted proteins | sample MGYA00248895_ERZ501028 | MGnify/ENA primary metagenome ERZ501028 (study PRJEB25958, sample SAMN03398576) | human skin metagenome | study: EMG produced TPA metagenomics assembly of the Human Skin Microbiome Metagenome (human skin metagenome) data set.
TTTACGCCATCAAGCGGCTGTGCCAAAGATAGCGCTGGTTCCCACGATGGGCAATTTGCACAGCGGTCACGTGACCCTCGTCAAAAAAGCCAAGGAACTTGCCGATATCGTGGTGGTCAGTGTGTTTGTTAACCCAACCCAATTTGGCGTGGGTGAAGACTTTGATACCTACCCACGCACGCTAGAGGCTGATGTGGCAAAACTTACCGAAGCAGGGGCAAATTTTGTATTTGCCCCAAGCGTGGAAGAAATGTACCCGACCTACCCTAACAACGTGCAAGTGCTGTCAGGCGATATTAGCAAAATCTTGTGTGCCAACACTCGCCCCACCCACTTTGATGGTGTCGGCTTGGTGGTGAGTAAACTGTTTAATATCGTCCAACCTGACATCGCTGTTTTTGGCAAAAAAGACTATCAACAACTTGCCATTATCCGCCAGTTGGTTGCTGAGCTAAATTTCCCCATTGAGATTGTCGGGGTGGATATCGTGCGGGCTGATGACGGATTGGCATTATCGTCTCGCAATCAATACCTAAGCGAAGCAGAACGTCAACTTGCCCCCACCTTACAAAAAAGCTTGCAACAGCTTGCCAATGAGTTAAAAACTGCCAATTTTGCCGATTTTGACAAAATTATTGCCGGCGCAATCGATAAGTTAAATCGCGTGACGGTGGCTGATTCAGGCTTTAAAGTGGATTATTTGGAAGTTAAAAATCGCTTATTACAACCGCCAAAGCCCACTGATAAAGATTTGGTAATTTTGACCGCCGCTTTTTTGGGCAAGAAAACACGGCTTTTAGATAACCTAGAATTTAGTCGGGAGTTAAATCAGGAATTTAGTCCGGAATTGAATCAGCAATTGGGTCAGCAATCGGCTAGCGATTTTAATCAACAACCTACCACCGCATCTGTAAAGGATTAACTATGTCAAAGCTGCAAGTTATCATTGTTTCAGGACGTTCAGGTTCGGGTAAGACATCGGTTCTCAATATCATGGAAGACTTTGGCTATTATCCAATTGATAATTTGCCACTCTCGCTAGTCCCTAGTGCCATTGATAAACTTGTACATGACAGCCAAATTTATAAAATCGCCATTGGTGTGGATGTACGCTCGCCACAAGCGGACTTATCGCGGTTTGCCGAGGTCTATCATAAGCTGATAGATACTTATAGCAAACCGGCGATTAAAATACTGTATGTGACTGCCCAAGAAAGCGTCCTGGTGGCACGGTTTGACGCCACGCGCCGCCTGCATCCGTTAATGGCAGTGTCGGGCAATCTACCCAATGCCATCAAAAAAGAAATCGATATTTTAGAGCCGATTGCCATCCGCGCTGATATCAAAATTGACACCAGCCTTCTTAATATCCACCAACTCAAAGAAGTCATTCGCGATCATTTGGGCGTGGATAATGCGGTAACCGTCAATATTTTATCCTTTGGGTTTAAATATGGGGCACCGATTGATGCCGATTTTATCTTTGATGTGCGTACCCTGCCAAACCCCCATTGGATGATTGAACTGCGCAACCAGACAGGGCTAGATGATGGTGTCAAAGCATTTTTTGATGACTATAGCGAAGTAGATGAGATGGCGAATGATATTATCGCTTTTTTTAAAAAATGGCTGCCGCCTTTTTTGCACAACAATCGCCATACCGTGACCATCGCTATCGGCTGTACTGGGGGCAAACACCGCTCTGTGTATATCGCAGAGAAATTGGGCGAATCACTGACCCAATCGCTACCCAAAGAGATGGTGGTACGTATTAAACACCGTGAAAAAAACCGCTGGTAGCACGTTCTGAATCAACTTTGTACTTATGATTGATAACTTTGAGATTGATAAATGATTAATTTTGCTGAAATGGATATGGCGGTTAGCCGTACCGAACTAAAAAAAGCCCATGAACGCCTACAGCGACTGGCTGAACCGCTTGCCAATTTGTCAAAAAAACAAATGAAGGCACTGCCTGCCAGTGAGTTTTTTTTGGATGACTTGCTGCAGCTTGCCGATATCACTAGCCATGAAGCACGTAAACGCCACATCAAGCGTTTGGGCAAATTGCTGGCTGAAGAAGAACCGCATGCGATTGTCGAATTTTTATTTCGCCATACCTTTAGCCCTGAGCAACAAGCCAAAATTGAAAGTTGGCAAACGCGCCTAAATTTGCAAGATGACAATACCTTAAAACAATTTACCAAAACCTTTTTTGACAGTGAATTCAACACCATCAAGCAGCTACTGATTTGGATTGCCTACGCCGAATACACCCAAGATGATGAATTGATGAATGAGAGTGTGGCTGATTTACACACTTATATCCGCCAAGTGGCGATTTTGTCCAAAGGTAAATAGTCGGACTGATTGCCAGTTTTCTAACCACTTATCCTTATATTGCTTTGCTAGTGGGCGTTGCTCTTTTGATGAGTTAGGGTTGGCGCGCTATCCTATGAGTCGATTTTTTACTGTCAAAGTTATTTTCATCATAAAATAACGTAAAATTGCTTTTATTTTATAGAGTGAGCCGCTAAGGTATGCCATCAGCCTTAGCCATCCTGTCCGCAATGAGTCATTTTCACCAGTTACGTCAACACACCCAGTCCAATCCCAACTATCCCAACCAAATTCGCCAGTGGCGCGTGATTGTCATGGCGATTTCGGCATTTATTTTTAATACCACCGAATTTGTGCCGATTGCGCTGCTGTCTGACATTGGTCATAGCTTTGCCATGCCGGTAGAAACGGTGGGGCATATGATAACCATTTATGCTTGGATTGTGGCTATTTTGTCGCTCCCTGCCATGCTTGTCACTGCCCGTATTGAACGGCGCAAGCTATTGATAGGGTTATTTGTTATCTTTATCGGGGGGCATGCGGTATCGGTGATGGCGCAAAGTTTTGCCATGCTGTTGGTTGGGCGAGCATTGATTGCGCTAGCGCATGCGGTGTTTTGGTCAATTACCGCAAGCCTTGTGGTGCGTGTGGCGCCCAAAGATCGTCAAACCAAAGCCTTGGGGCTATTGTCGATGGGTAGCGCGCTGGCGACGGTGCTTGGGCTGCCGTTAGGTCGGATGATTGGGCAGTGGCTTGGGTGGCGGATGACGTTTGGTACGATTGGCGCGGCTGCGCTCTTGGCAATGATTATGGTGTGGTGGATTTTACCAAAACTGCCGAGCAAAGATGTCGGCTCAGCCGCAAGTTTACCCAGTATCTTTAATAATATCCCCTTGCTCACTGTCTATACACTCACTGTGCTATGTGTGACGGCACACTTTACGGCATACAGTTATATTGAGCCTTATATGCTGACGATTAGTCAGTTTAGTCAGCAATTTGCTACAGTGATTTTGCTGAGTTTTGGGGTGGCAGGGTTGCTAGCGAGCTGGCTATTTGGGCACTTTTATGACCGTTTCCCACGGGCGTTTTTGATTAGCGCGATGGCAACGCTGCTGTTTTCGTTGTTGGCATCGGTCTGGCTGCCCCATGTGCCAATCTTGTGGCTTGTCCTAGCGATGCTATGGGGCTTGGCAATTACGGCGATTAGCCTTGCTTTGCAGCTACGCGTATTGCAGCTTGCGCCGAATGCCACTGATGTAGCGATGTCAATTTTTTCAGGAATTTATAACATCGGTATCGGCGGCGGCGCGTTCGTCGGTGGACTGGTGATTGCAAGCCTAGGACTGGCGATGGTGGGTTATGTGGGGGCAGGTATCGCGCTCATTGCCATGGTTTGTTTAATGGTGTATTTGGCGCGCACCCAAAAGTAATCAGAGCCCGCAGCTTACTTGTAATTGGGCTTGCGCTTAGACTTACGATTGGGTTTGCTTGCAGCCGACTTTTCCCACTGACAAGTTAACTGACATTCAGCGTTTCTACCAATGCCTGTTTGAGTTTTTCTAGTCGCTCATCCGATAGCGGTTTGTCTTCATGGTCAGTGATAAAGAACATATCTTCGGCGCGCTCACCCAATGTGGTAATGCGGGCAAAATGCACTTCAATATCATGCGCCAAAAACACCTGCCCCACACGCGCAAGCAAGGCTGGCTGGTCAAGGGTTTCCAAAATCATCATATGCTGATTGGATTGCGGGTTAAAACTAAAAGACACTTTGGTGGGCACATGAAAATGCTTGAGCTGTCTAGGCATGCGTCGCTGCGCCACCTCAGGCAGCGTTGGACTAGTAAAGGCTTGTTTTAGACGCTCAACAAGCTCAGTTTGGCGCTCGGTATCGGTGAGCAGCGTGCCATGTCGGTCAAGCAGTACGTAAGAATCTAGGGCAAAATCTCGCGAGGCGGTGATGACGCGCGCATCGAGTACGTCCAAATCCATTTGGTCAAACACGGTCATGGTCACCGCAAATAAATTGGATTGGTCATGGGTGTAGATAAACACTTGCACGGCATCGAGTGCCAACTCGCGATGTTCACGCAAAATAATCAGCGGCTCAGGTTGCTCGCTCTCTGTGCGTTGTTTTTGTACCTCATCATGCGCCATGATGGCTTTGGAATGCCAAACAATATCGCTTGGGACTTCACGCAAAAAATACTCTTCCCCTAGCCCATCCCACAGGCTTTCAATGTCAGCCAAGCCATTATCACCCGCTAGCAAATCACGGGCGCTTTGCTTGTTGCTGGCAATCATATCTTGGCGGTTCATCGGCGCATCGATATCAGCCCGCAGGATACGGCGGGTTTGGGTATATAGTTGACGCATCAAGGTTGCGCGCCAACTGTTCCAAAGCTGTGGGTTGGTGGCATTCATATCGGCAACGGTAAGCACATACAAATAATTCAAATAAGTCACATTCCCGACTTTATCGGCAAATTCTGCGACAACTTCGGGGTCAGAGATGTCTTTTTTCTGCGCGGTCATCGACATCAATAAATGCTGAGACACCAACCAGCCGACAAGCTCGGCATCGGCTTGGCTCAACCCATGTGACAAGCAAAACTTGATGGCATCTTGCTCGCCAAGTTCACTGTGGTCACCGCCCCGACCTTTGGCAATATCATGGAAAATCGCTGCCAACACCAGCATCTCTTTACGGTCAATACGGCGGTAGATACCACTGACAAGCGGATAGGTATCAACATAATTGTCATCGGTAAAGCGGTGCAACATACGTATTAACATCAAAATATGGGCATCCACCGTATAACGGTGGAATAAGTCATATTGCATCAACCCAGTAATTTGCCCAAAAGCAGGCAGATAACTACCTAGCACGCCATAACGCTTCATGACTCGCAGTCGCCAAAATAGCAGATTTTGCTCTTTGATATTGTCCATAAACATGGCTTTATTGACGGGATCATTGCGAAAATGCTCATCAATGCCGCGCGCGGCGATTTTCAAAATCCGTAGCGTGCGGGTACGAATATGGCGAATATTTTGCTGACCCATCAACAAAAACATTTCTAAAATCGCGGTCGGATGCTGGGCAAATACCCGCGTATGCGTCACCGCAATGCGATCACCGACCAGTTTAAAACGCTCATTAATCACCTTACGCACCGGGCGCTGTTCATCGGGTAAGCGTGCTTCAATCAACGTTTCATAGTAGTGCTGGGTGAGCATTTCAGACAATGTTGAGTTTGACATGGCATAACGGTAATAATCGCGCATAAACTGCTCGACCGCGGCATTGGGATGCGAATTGTCACGGTAACCGATACGCTCAGCAATCAGGCGCTGATAGTCAAATAAAACACGGTTTTCATTGCGTTTGGCAATTTTGTGCAGATGATGGCGAATCAACCACAAAAAATCTTCCGCTTGTTGCAGCTCATCAAATTCTTTTTCGGTAATAAATTCTTGCTGCACCAGTCCAAACAAGTTTGTCACGCGAAAATAGCGCTTACTAATCCAGCCGACAGTATGAATATCTCGCAAGCCCCCAGGCGCGTTTTTCAGGTCAGGCTCTAGGTTATACTCCGTCGAATTATGTTTAACATAGCGCTCTTTAGCTTCTGCCATTTTGGCCTCATAAAACTTGGTTTGTGACCAGTTTTTATTGAGTAGCTGCATCGGCAACCCAGCTTGGGCAACATTGCCCGCCAAAATTCGTGCTTCTAACAGACTTGTTGCGACCGTGATATCATCGTGACAAGCCTTATCACATTCTTCAACGGAGCGCACCACCAAAGCAGGATCAATCCCAATATCCCAGAGCTTAGCGACGAACGGGGAAATTTTTTGGTTCAAGGCCTCATCAATCGGGTTTGGACTTAACAGCAATAAATCCACATCCGAAAACGGGTGCAACTCCCCACGCCCATACCCCCCTGTGGCAAACAGCGTCAAATCGGTTTGATCGAGTTCATACAACTCAAATAAGGCTTCCATCATGCTATCAATCGCACAGCAGCGCCCCATGACGACTTGGCGAATCGGTGTGCCAGATGCCAACGCCTTATCCAAGTCCGCTTCTACTGCTGCTAACCAAGCGGGTATGCCAAGATTGGCTTCGCCTTGCAGGCTAAGCGCAGGCAGTGGGGTAAAATACGGTAGTATCGGTGGGCAAGTAAACATAGCAAATCCTAATCGACGCCATTGTTATCAGAGTTAGCAGAGCAATTTTAAGTATTACAAATTTGATGCAAAAAAGCTAGCCACTGCTTGTAGCGAAAACTTGCGCTTAAAAGCTCAGCGATAGGAAAATTATTGCTTGTTAATTATTGATTGTCAAAAGACGGTGACGCTGGCTCGTCATCAAGCAGGGTGTTGTTATGGGTAAGATAGGGGCATTTGTCTTTGCGAAAGGCATGGGTCAGCTGTTGTGCCACAAAATTGACAGTTTCTACGGGCTGTTCGCTAGCCGTTTCTCGCAATAGCTTGGAGGGTGCATGGGTTAACGTTTGGGTGAGTTTACGGGTCAGTTCGGTTAACACGGCTTCGGCTGCATGACCATCGGCAAGCTGCTGTAAGGATTGGCTTAAAATCATATCCGCATGGTGTTTGGCTTGCTCACGGTACTGCTGAATATCCTGACCCACTTGGCGCACCAAGTATTTGCGCTCAATCGCCACCACGATTTGGCTCACCAATAATTCTGCTTCTACGGCAGCTTGGCGACGCTGTTCAAGGTTGCCTGCAATCACATGTTGTAAGTCATCAATTGAGTATAAATACACGTCATCTAGCTCACTGACGGTAGGGTCAATATCGCGAGGCACAGCCAAATCAATCATTAACATGGGCTGATGACGGCGCTGTTTTAACGCCTGTTTCACCATGGTTTTATCAATCAAGGTATATAGGCTACCGCTACAGCTAGTTACAATATCCGCTTGCGGCAACACGTTGGCTAATTGATCAAGCGGGGTAATCTCAATGTGCGGCACAATCGTTTCAAGCTCAGAGGCAAGCAGCGCGGCACGCTCAGGACTACGATTACAGATGATGACTTTGCCGACACCTAAACCTGCGATATTGGTCGCAACCAGCCGATTCATCTCACCTGCCGCGACAACCAGCAAAGTGTTGTTGCTAGGTTTTTGAAAAATTTGCGTCACCAATTTGGCGGCGGCAAAGCCTAACGACACCGCTTGTGAGCCTACCCGCGTTTCGTTACGCACTTGTTTGGCGGCGGCAAATACCTGCTGAATCACCCAGCTAAGCTTACTCGAGATAGCTTCTTTGGCACGGGATTGGCGCACCGCCTGTTTGATTTGTCCCAAAATCTGCGGCTCGCCCAAAATCATCGAGTCTAGCCCAGACGCTACCCGCACCCAATGTAGCAGTGCATGGTTATTTTGATATTGATACAGGTGTGGCGCGATTTTTTGCATGGGCGTGTTTTTAAAAGCCGCTAGCCATTCAATCACTTGTGACATCGTGCTAGTGAGGTTCTGTCCTTCGGGGGCTAGGGCATAGATTTCAGTGCGGTTGCAGGTCGATAAAATCACCGCGCCTTGGGTGATCGCTTTGAGCGAATCTAGGGCAATCGGCAAATCTTCAGCAGCAAACGCCAATTGCTCACGCATGGCAACTGGCGCTGTTTTATGATTTAACCCAATAACCAGAAGCTGCATATAACGTAATGACCTTAAAAATGACCGCGTTTATCAAAGCCGATTTTTGTGAACCCAAGTTTGCTAGCTAAGTGTGCTAGCTAAGCGACATCCAGCCCATATCAGCCTATCGACGCTTGTCATGCTTGATAACACAGGGGGAAAAGTGGCAATATAAAGAAACCTAAAGCAACTTAATAATAACCACTTAATAAAAGTAAAGTAGAAAAGTGGATTATTATACCATTGCTAATAACAAATGAAAAACATCCTACTTTTTTGATTCAGGGAAATTCTTTAGCCACGCTTTGAAGCATTACAATTTGAAGCATTACCATGACTAGCATGCCTAGCATTTTGAACCATCATCCGAGCTATCATGGTATTTTTTTACTTAACTCTGCCACATCTGCTCGTTTGGTTGCTATTTACCCATACGATTTAACCATAATTCTACATAGTTGAGCCCGTCGTAGCCGTATAATTCGATTTTATTTATGAACATTTTGTTACATCTTACTTGTCACTGATTTTAATACTGACTGTAATTTTTAGGTACGTTACTGTCCAAGCGAGCTAAATGCGAAAGTTGTTTCCAGCGGTTATTTCATCGGCTTGTTGCGCTGTGCGTGGTTGTCCCCTCAATCCACGCTTTTTTGCGTCGAAATATGTCAAGCCTTATTGTTTATCGATTTATTTACCGAGACAGTTATCAATACCGCAGCAACTTTTTGTCAATCTAAAGCCCAATCTGAAATCTAACTTAAAGCCGCTTGATGTATTTAAACCCTCTACCGCTTTAGGCAAAAATGTAGTCGCGACTACGCTCACGTTGGCAAGTTTATTGTTTAGCCCAGCGGTTTTTAGTGCGGAGGCAAATTTTGCCTCCGCTAGTCAGTCTGTGAATCAGTCTCTTAGCCAGCCAAGCCTGTATGCGATTTTGATGGCAGAGTTTGCCGCAGATCGCGGTCGTATCGATCAGGCGTTAGCGACCTATAAGCAGCAGTCTTTTTTGGCGGATGCGGCCCCGGTATTTGAACGCGCACTGGGTTTATCTTTACAAAATGAACCGCCACAGTTGTCGCTCGCTTTTGCCAATGCGTGGCAACAGCAAAACCCTGACCATGTGCCGGCGATTTTTTATGTGACCCATTTGGCACTCAAAGCGCACGAGTATGAATTAGCCGGCGAAAAGCTCAATCAAATTTTGCAGTACGATCCTGACGCTGATTTAAGTCAGATTTTGATTGGGATTTATCCCACCGAAACCCGTGACCAAGCTGAACTGCTTGCTACGCTCAATCGATTAGATATCAAAAACAACCCTTCACTGCTGGTGATGAAAGCAGGTCTGCTGCTACAGTTTCAACAGCCCAAAGCCGCGTTAGTGGCGATTAATCGGGCGCTTAAAACCAACCCAAAAAGCCCGGCTTTTTTGACGTTAAAAGCAGATATCCTGCAAGCCTTATCGCCCAGTAATCAAGTGATTGCGTTTATTGCGCAGGCGCGTAAAACCGTGCCTGACAATAAAGCGCTATTTGTCTATCAAATTCGCTATATGCTAAAGCAAGGCAAAAGCGCGCAGGTATGGCAACAGCTCAATGCCACGGCTAATCGGCAGTTTTTGGCAGATGAAGAAATCAAACTACTGGCCGCTTTGGTGGGTATTGATTTAAAAAAATACGCCGCAGCAGATCGCTTGCTCAAAGCGTTGATTGCCAGCCCCAACTTTAAGGACCAAGCCAATTATTATTTGGCTGTCAGTGCCGAACGCCAGAACCTACTCAATGATGCGATTGGCTACTATGGCAAAGTGATGCAACCTGACTTGGTGCTCAAAGCCAGACAGCAACAGATTGATTTATTAATCTCGCAAAGTCGTTTTGATGAAGCGATTGCCAGTAGCATCAAATTACGGGAGCAATTTGACAGTTTTGCACCGCAAAGCTACATCATGCAAGCCAACATTTTGCAAAAAAATAACCAAACCGCGCAAGCGTTAGCCTTGCTTAATAGCGCGCAAACCAGTTTACCCAATAATACCGATATCTTATTTGCCAAGGTATTGTTACTGCCCGATGATGATGACGCCAGTAAACTGCGACTGTTAAAAGAGTTGATTCGCCTTGCACCGGCAAACGTGGATTATCAACTCGAATATGCGCAAACCTTGGTCAATTTAAAACAAAATAATGAAGAAGTGACCGCCCTATTGACGGCATTAATCAATGATAAAGAAGTCGGTTTAAAGGCGCGGCAAATATTGTCGCAACAAGCGCTGCATCAGTCTGATAACGCTACCGTCATTAGTCTGTTATCAGATAATTTTGATATCGTACCCGATGTGATTAGCGGTCTGCTGCTGCAACAAGCCTACTTAAATTTGGGCAACCAAAAAGAAGCGGCTCGCATCAACCAAATCTTGGTCCATGAACTCGGTTATCAACCCGAAAATCTGCAATAGCGCTGCCTAAAATCGTCTCTGAACATGACTCTAAGCATGACGACTAGCGAGCAATGACGGTTGTAAGGCAGATAAGCGGCAAGTAAATGACAGGTAAATGGCAGATAAACAACAGATAAATAATAACCGCTTTTTCACCAATTTGAGCAGTTAAGCAAAACAGGCTTAACAATGGCTATTTATAGTTTACCCATCAGTTTTTTAAACAATCATACTTGAGCGCAACCAGTTAACATTTGATGAAAACTTGATTAACAAATTTGATTAACATTTGAGGATATTATGCATTTATTACCAGCGGTCACCAGCAAAGTCACGGTGTTAAGTATTGCCTGTTTGGGCATCAGTAGTATGCTGCTAACAGGCTGTCAGTCCGTACAGGCAACAACTAAGCCCATCGCAGCCAAGCCTGTCGCAACAGTGATGACAACTCCTGTGGTCAATACCCAAACAGCCACAGCGCCATCGACTACCACTACTGAGCAAGCGGATCCAAGTACGCTATCGAGCGCGCAATTTACTATCAATGGTAAAATTGGCATGACCACGCCGCAGCAGGCAGGTAGTGCGTTTTATATTTGGACACAGCAAGGTCAAAACTTTGCCATTGAGATTGCCGGTGCGATGAATGCGGGTCAAACCAAAATCAGCTACAATGGTCAATCTGCGACGTTAACCAACGAAAAAGGCACCATCAATGCCGCTACCCCTGAAGAATTGCTATTACGTGCAACCGGTTGGCAAGCGCCCATCTCCCAGCTGCCTTACTGGATTCAAGGGCAGCCAGCACCCAGTGATGCCAATGGTAAAAAAGACAGCATTAATCGCCTAGTGAGCGCCCAAAATGGCGATTGGACAGCCACGTTTAGCTATAGCAACAGTAACGATAAACTGCCTTCTCGCTTAACTGCCAGTCATCCGGGTGGCTATAAAGTGGTGATGACCATCAATCGATTAAGCTAGCCATGAAACTATGAAACCATGAAACCCAAAAAAAGCGTGGGGTTTTCCTCAGCGCTTTTTTATAGCATGAACTGTTAGCGTCATGAATTTTTTGCGGACACACCTTTGGCGTAAAACCGACACCAAGCCCATGCCACTGCCGCGCAAATCCCCCATGCCAAGCTCATAGATACCAGCGTATGACTGAAAAAATGGTCACCTATCAACATTTTATACCCACCCATTAGCCAAGCTATCACCGTCACCATCGCTGCGATTTGCCAGCGCTTGTGCCAAAGACTTGGGATAAACGCCCAAGCATACAGGGCAAACCCAGCACTGGCGTGCGCCGCAGGGAAACATTTTGAGCGGGTTCCGGCTTGGATGTTTTCTAGTATCGTGAGATACGGATACTCACCGCCAAAAATTTGCAAGTGATTGGGACACACCACATGAGTCACCCCTTTAAGCGATGCGATAATCAAAGGTACCAACACCATCACGATGAATAGATAGCCTATTTCAGTCAGTGATAGCCGCTTAAAAGGTTTAAACCATGCCTGTTGCTTGGCAAGCCAGTGACTTGATGGATGGCGTTGTAATAAATAGCGTTGTAGCCATGCGATTGCCATATAGACTTCAAACGCAATTAATAGTCTTTTGGGAATGGTATAAAAAATTAAGTTAGGGAGTAGTGATTCTTTGGCAAGCAGCCAGCCATCTATGGGGGAATAAAAGTACTGGCTGATGGCTACATCGATGGCACTGTGCTCCAGCGTTAGCGTAAAGATAATCGCCAGCACCATTCCGAGCACGGTCTGCCTACTGGCAAAATTTTTTAATTTAGCGATCTGTATACTCATCTATTTTGAACCATCTATCTTGCCGTCACTGTCGCTGGAGTTGGACGCACTTGTTATGTCTAACATTACTTAAATGGCTCTAATTACCCAAATAGCTTTACTGGATAACTTTACTTGATAAATAATGGTTTGCCTTGTACGGTTTGCGCACGCACATCAAACAGTTTTAACAAAGTTGGGGTAATAGCATCATGGGTGAGCTCAGTATTAGATGGCACTGCTTGAATGCCTGAGTGCTTACCTGCCCAAAACATCGATGCGACGTGTTTTTGCGCTTTAGGCGCGATTTTATAAGGCATACCATGTAAATAGATGCCGTTTTCGCCCAGACTTTCACCGTGGTCACTGACATACAGCATCGCCACTTGGTGGGTACTGTCATATTTGTCTAACCAGTTCACCGTTTTTGCCAAAAAGTCATCGGTGGCAAGTAGCGCATTGTCAAAGGCATTAATCACGCTTTGTGGGTCGCATTTGGCAAGTTCATTGCTTTGGCAGACTGGGGTGAATTTTTCAAATTGCTTATCATATCGTTTAAAATACGCAGGTCCGTGATTACCCATTTGGTGCAGCACAATTAGGGTGTCCTGGTTAAGCGTATTCTGGTTAGCTTGTTGTTTGACGTAGTCATCTAAGCCTACTAGCATACCCACATCGCGGCACTCGCCATAGGGGTTGGTATTACACATCGTATTGTTGCGCGCGGTTTTATAATCGACAAAATCTGCCGCGGGCAAACGATTAGTGACGCCTTTTGAGCTTGAGTTGTTATCACGCCACAAGATATTGACCTTTAGGCGATGTAAAGTATCAAGTACGTTTTCTTGGTAGTTGGCGGTATCCACATCGTAGTCTTTCATACCGACATAACTAAACATACAAGGCACCGAATAAGCGGTTGAGGTACCGCAGGCGATGACTTGGTTAAAATTAGTTACCCCAGCCGTCGCTGCCATCTGCGGGAAGGTGGTTCGGTTATACCCATTTAGCTGCACATGGTCACCGCGCGCGGTTTCCCCGACCACCAATACCATCAGTTTTGGCTTACGGGTGGTGGGGTTCTTCACCTGCACCGCATCGGTGGCATGCATGATTTGTGTTTTGGGAGCTTGTGCTTGTTTGAGCTGTATACTGGCAAGTTTACCCAGTGCATATACAGGGGTTGCAGGATTGGTATAGCTTCGTAGCTGTTTATGTTCACGGAAAAAACTGGCGTAATTTTTACTCATCGCCAAAATCGGTAACACCACCAAGCCGAGGCTGACCAAATACGTCAAGCCGCGCTGCAATAGACTGCGCTTGATGGGGGGAAATGTGACCTTTTGCCACGCCACCCACACACTAGGCAATACCCCAAGCAATAAAATGCGTAAGATAAAATTGACGTTAAACAAATCAGCGCTTTCTGCTTTATCGGTTTGTAGCGCATTTTGTAGCATATTGACATCATAGACAGTGCCATAGGTATCTGTAAAATACGCCGTGACTGCCGCGGTCAATAGCAAAAAAATCAATACCGCTTTAAGGGTGTAACGATAGCTAAGCAGCACAATAACCAGTAGCATCACACCGCATAGCACCAACGGCAATGAGCCTATAAACCCAATATGCTGGGCAAACGGATAGACTTCAGTGGCTTTATCAAAGAAAGTAACGTTTGCGGTCAGGGTCAAAAATAGCGCGACAATACCCATCATCACATAAGCATTGATACCTTGAGTACTGATACCTTGAGTATTGCCACCTTGCTGACGCCATGCTACCCATCGAGAGTTATTCACTGACATACGATTACTCACCTTATCTAAATGCACCAAAAAATAGCCATTATATAATAACCAAATTTAGGATGAGGCTATCATACAGATTTAGCTTAACTGAACCTTAAGACACCCATCTATCAAGCAATTATGCTAAAAAAACCACCGCAATCGCTACAAACATTGGGTGGTGACAGCGACACAGAGAGTTGATAACGCTAGGCGGTGGCAGACTGTAAACTGGCAAACGGAATAAAGGCGAGTAATGGCTCATAATCCTGTTTGAGCTCACGTTTTCGATAATAATCTTCCACCATACGCGCTTGCTGCTCTATGCCATAACGACCAAATGGCTTATTGGCTTGCAGCTCGTAGCTATAGCGCCGATTGAGCAGGGCGCGGCGAAACACCTTAATGCCTTGTTGGATTTGCCAAACATGGGTCAATTCATGCACCAGCCACGCGCGCAGATAGACATTTTGCTGACTAAAATCATCACAAAAATCTGCTGGATGAAAATACACATGACCATTGGGACTGACCGCATAGCCTTTGAGCACCCACCATGCAGTTTTTAGGCGTATACTATCAAGCTGTAACGTATCACCAAATACGCTACCCGCGATGACTTTTTCGCCCGCCGTTAGTGGACGGCATCGAGCAGGTTGTTTTGAAAAACACATCATCATTTCACAGAGTCTATCCAAGATTTGGTTAAGCTAAAAAAGCCATCACGGCTTGCCAAGGCCTTGCCAACGCCTTGACAGTTTTTATTTTTAGCAAAAAATACTGGATAACAAATACAAGTTTGTTGGTATCCTAGTTACTATTTTATACTAAATCAACATGCGCTAATTAAAACGTAAGCTAATTAACAAGGAGGGCTTTATGCCATTAGAATCCGTTGCCATCAATAACTTTGAAAACAACAGCATTGACGATCCTGAACTCAAATTGCGGGTGGAAAAATTGTACGACAGCTCACCTGAGTTTGCGACAGGTCGTGATGCTGTGGCGTTTTTTGAAAAGGCCTTTGCCAAAGGTGATATCCTGTATTTGGGGATGTTCAATGAAAAACCGATTGCCGCGATGGGCTGCTTTAATGAAGGCATCGAGTCTAGCCGATTGTTACAGTATATTGTGCTGCATCCCGCCAATCGCGGGCGCGGTCTTGCCCCAAAATTCGTCAAACAAGTCACCGACATTGAGCGCAAAAAAGGCAATACCAAGTTTGTACCCGGCTGCGGCGCCATTCATCGTATTTTAGCCATGTACGAATTGATATGAATGGGTATTTTGCCAGTTACTAGCAACTTTTTGCAAAAAGTTTAAAATAGTGCTTGACACCTTTGGCGATTTTTAGTTTAATAGCCGCTCAAATACTGATGCTGACAAACATGGCGCGGTAGCTCAGTCGGTAGAGCAACGGATTGAAAATCCGTGTGTCGGCAGTTCGATCCTGCCCCACGCCACCATTATTTGTCTTAGGTATAAATCGATTAACCCCAAGCTTATTAGTTTGGGGTTTTTTGTTGTCGGTTATTTTTATATCATTGACCCCTATCAATTACCGCCAAACTTAACTGTCTAGCGGTTTTATCAGCTTAAATCTTGGCACAGCTTCGCCATTGACTTCCACCGTTTCGGCAAACATCGCAAGCGGTCGCACCCAAACCCCATACGCTTGGTAGAGCGCACGGTAGACGACCAATTCCTCTTCAGTCTCGCTATGTTTGGCGATGTGCAGCACTTGATACAGATTGCCTTTGTAGTGCTGATAAATACCCAATTTAATCTCAATCACGAGTTTTCACATCCAATAATTCAATTTCAAAGGTTAAGTCTGAATTTGGCGGGATTTTACCGATTTGGCGCTCACCATACGCCAAGTGACTTGGCACGATGAGTTTACGCTTACCACCGACTTGCATGGCTATGAGATTGGCAGGGTCTTCAACTTGGGCTTGATAGCCGATTTTTTGGGCATATTCGCCACCCAAAACGCCTATGTCCCAACCTTTAATCACCCGCCCTGTGCCAATCACGGCTTCAAAGGGTTGCCCGCGGTGATGCGATGAGTCAAATACCGTGCCATCTGGCAGATAGCCCGTGTAATGCGCGGTAATCAGTGCCCCACGCTCGGCAGTTTTACCTGTGCCGATAATTAGGTCTTGGAATTGCAGTTTACTTGTCATAGTTATTGTCCGTTATTTTCGTTATTTCTCTTATGGGATAGTTGGATAAACTCTTGTACTTGCTGACACAGTATGTCCCATAGGTTAAGCTGGGCATTGACGCTGCCCCACGCATTATGCGGAGTGAAAATCACTCTTGGGTGGTCTTTAAGTGTGAGTAATGGGTCGTTGTCTTTAATCGGCTCATCTTCAAACACATCTGCCCCATAGCCTAATAATTTACCTTGTGTAACGGCATCAGCCACCGCCTGACTATCGACCACGCCACCGCGCGCGACATTGATAATCAATGGTTTTTTTGTCATTTTGGCAATGGTATCGGCATTCACTAAATGCTGCGTTTGCTCCGTCAATGGACAATGCAGGGTAATGACATCGGACTGAGCGAGGACATCATCAAACGCGCTATAGTCGCTATTTCTTGGCGGTTTGTTTTGGTGTTCGGCTATCAATACTGTCATACCAAAGACTTTGGCAATTTCCCCAACCCGTTTGCCAATCGTGCCATAGCCAATAATGCCCAGCGTTTTGCCTTCAAGGTCAATGAGTGGCGTGTCGAGCAGACAAAAGCGACCATCTTTTTGCCAGTCCCCATGGACCACTTCATGATGATAGTGGCGAGCCGCTCGCATGACTGAGAGTATCAGCATAAAGGTATGTTCGGGGACGCTTTTGACCGCATAGCCTGCGACGTTTTTAACAGTAATGCCGTGTTTGTCACAAGCGTCTTTATCGACGTTGTTCATCCCTGTGGCGGTCAGTTGGATGAGTTTGAGCTTTGGGAGCTGCGCGATAATTTCGGCGGTAAGCTCAACTTTATTGGTGATAACAATATCCGCGTCTTGGCAACGCTCAATGATGATTTTGGGGTCATTGGGCGTTTGCGCATACACTTGATAGTCGCTCAGTTCGTGTGGGGGTGCTAATGCTAAATCAGCGGAAAAGGTGGCTCGGTCGAGGAAGATGGCTTTCATTTTTAAATCCCTTTTTATTCAAATAGTTCGCTATGTGTTCCTGCACGAGTAAAATAAACTGTCTCAAATTTTGTGATGGTTTGAATTTTGTAGATTAATAAAAAATCGCCACCCACATGTAACTCTCGAAATCCTGCCCAATTTCCTTTTAGTTCATGGTCTTTCCACTCTGCCCCTAACGGCTCATTATTGGCAATTAATAACAGCATGACTTCTTTGAGCCTGACCATGTCATAACGCCCTGTTTTCACTAGTCTTTGCCAATCATTCAAAAAATCTTTGGTAAAATCTGAGGCTCTTGGTAAATTCGTGCGTTTTGAATTAATCGGCTTTTTCGAGGGCATCAAACAATTCCTTGTTACTGCTAAATCGGGCTTGCTTGTCTGCAATCATGGCTTCAACGTCTTGCATCGCACGTTGTGTGGTGGCGTTAGGAATTGCGACGTCAAACGGAATAGACTTTGTTGCCGTAACTTGACGTAAAAATAGACGAATCGCTTGCGCAGGCTTAATACCTAGTTCGTCAAACACTTCAAAGGCTTGGCGCTTTTCATTGGCATCAAGTCGAAATTGATACATAGTTGAGTGTGTCATAGCTACTGACCTCTATAAAAAGCAAAAAATGTAGTGATATTGTCACTACATTTTAAAATAAAATTATTGGTTAAGCAATATACTTTAGGAAATCGTCACTTTGGCATACGCTTTTTTGCCTGCTTGAATGACCACCGTTTGTCCTGCAGTGAGGGCAAATCCTGCATCCACCACCTGCCCATCCACTTTCACCGATTGGTTTTTCAAAAAGTCTTTCGCTTGCGCTGAGTTTTTTACCAAATTGGCTTGGTTTAACACTTGGGTGATAAATAACTGCGCTTGCCCATCAAGGCTAATCGTCACTTCTGGCAAATCCACTGGCAACTCACCATCTACCAAGCGATTGCCCGCTGATTTGTGAGCGTTTTCGGCGGCTTCTTTGTCATGGAAACGCTCAATCAGCTCTAGTGCCAAAATACGTTTGACTTCTTGCGGATTGCGCCCGTTTTCGATGTCTTTTAGCAAGGCTTCGACTTCATCCATGGGTTTGAAGCTAAGTAACTCAAAATAACGCGCAATTAAAGTGTCTGGCATGGACAAGATTTTTTGGTACATGGAGCCTGCGCTGTCATAAATGCCGATGTAATTGCCAAGCGATTTACTCATTTTTTGTACGCCGTCTAAGCCTTCCAAAATCGGCACGGTGATACAGACTTGTGGCACTTGACCATAGCGAGATTGCAAGGTGCGACCCATGAGTAGGTTAAAGGTTTGGTCAGTACCACCTAGCTCAACATCGGCTTGCATGGCGACTGAGTCATAACCTTGCACCAGTGGGTACAAAAATTCATGAATCGAAATCGGCGTTTGTGAGGCATAGCGTTTTGAGAAGTCATCGCGCTCGAGCATACGCGACACGGTTTGCTGGCTTGCCAAACCAATCATGTCACCTGCCGACATTTTGCTAAACCAGTCGGAGTTAAACATCACTTGGGTTTTGGCAGGGTCAAGGATTTTAAATACTTGCTCTTTATAAGTTTGGGCATTCTCCAGGATTTTTTCTTCAGACAATGGCGGACGAGTGGTATTTTTACCCGTTGGGTCGCCAATGCGCGCGGTGTAATCCCCAATCAAAAACAACACTTGGTGTCCCAAATCCTGAAAATGCTTGAGCTTATTGATTAAAACCGTATGACCCAAGTGCAAATCGGGTGCGGTCGGGTCAAACCCTGCTTTGACTCGCAGTGGGCGGTTCTCTTTAAGTTTTTTAATTAAATCGTCTTGCGAAATAATTTCGTGCGTACCACGTTGGATGAGTTTGAGTTGTTCTTCTGCTGCTAAAAATCTATGAGTAGAATCGGTCATGCTTACCTCGAAAAAAGCGCGGGTTAAAACGGCTGAAAAAAAGTGAAGTTTAGCCATTATAGCAAATTTGCAGATAAAATAAGGCAGGCTTTTAGTATGCTATAATCAAGGCACTCTCTACTTTGACAGCCCGAACGAGAATAATTATGAGCCAAACGTTGCCGACTGGACTACCTGCCAACCTGCCTTTTGATGAAGGATTTTTTAGCCATTTTACCGACATCATGGATGATATGATGACAACCAAAGAAAACCCGCTTGCCGACTCGCCGTATGTGATCGGCATGATGGGTGGCACCAGCCTTGACGGACTCGATGCGGTGCTGTGCCAGTTTTATGAGATTGATGAAGACAATGATGAGCCTGTCGAGATTTTGGCGACGGTAAGCGAGCCATTTCCCGATGATTTACGCGCCGTGTTGTTAGCGCTCACCCAACCAAACGGGGTGGCACAACTCATCGCTGATGATAATTTGGCGTTCCAGAGCGAACTGGATGTATTTGGTTGGGCGAGCGTGTTTTATGCTGAGTTTGCCGCAAATTTGGTCAATCGATTGCTCGAGAAAGCGCAGGTCACCCCTGATGAAGTAACCGCGATTGGTTGTCATGGGCAAACCGTGCGTCATCGCCCACAGTGGTCTTTTAGCTTGCAACTGCTTGACCCGAATATACTCGCTGAGCGCACTGCTATTGCGGTGGTGAGCGATTTTCGGCGCCGTGATATGGCAGTGGGTGGGCAAGGCGCGCCACTCGTACCTGCGTTTCACCAAGCCATGTTTGCTACCCCGCCTTATCATGCCGATAAAGTTATGCCAAAAGTGATTTTAAATTTAGGCGGTATCGCCAATATCACGGTACTTGATGGCAGCGATGAGGTGATTGGATTTGATACAGGGGTGGCAAATTTGCTCATTGATGCTTGGTGCCAGCGTCATACCCAACAAGCTTATGATCACAATGGCGATTGGGGGAAGTCGGGGCAAGTGCTTGAGCCGTTATTAAATTTGCTTTTAACCCACCCATTTTTCGCCAAGCCGTTCCCAAAAAGCACTGGGCGAGAGGAGTTTAATTTGGCTTGGCTTGACGCTATGCTAGAACAATTGGGTCAGCAATTCCCCAATTTGGCGTACTCACCTGCCGATGTGCAAGCGACGTTGGTGGCGCTTACCGCTAAATCCGTCAGCGATGCCATTGTGTCCGTCACTGATGGTGCGCAAGGCGAGTTGTTTGTCTGTGGTGGTGGGGCGTTAAATGCCTATTTAATGAGCCGTTTACAAGATAATTTAGCCACTTGGAACATACAAACTACCGACAAAATTGGGCTATCGCCGTTGTGGGTCGAAGCCGTGGCGTTTGCGTGGCTGGCTCAGCAGACGATTTTGAACGTACCGAGTAACTTACCCAGTGTCACAGGGGCAAATAAAAAAGTGGTGTTGGGGCAGGTGTGTTTTTAACACGGCGTGTATTTTTTATGTCGACAATGATATTGATAGCACTTACTTATAGCATTGGCATATAGCGCTTATCTTATAGCACTTAACTTATAGCCTTTATACTGGGCTTCGGTCATCTTTGGGTGAGGGCTAATGTTGTTCAATGGGCTAAAGATATATACAATCAACCTAAAGACGTTAAAGTTATTGTGTTTACACTCGTACACTATTTTTGCTAAACTTTCATAAAATGTTATTCAAAAAATATTATTCAAAAATTCGAGCATAAAATGACCACAAAAATTAGCCCAAAAAAGCCCCGCTACGACGAACGCCCCGACCATGAACGTATTGTCATCACAGGCATGGGAGCCATTACCCCGCTAGGACTCGATGTAGAGAGCACTTGGCAACGGCTCATTAATGGCGAAAGCGGTATCAAAGCGATTAGCCATTTTGACGCCACTGACTACCGCGCACAAATCGCCGGCACAGTGGATGGTTTTGATATCAGCTTGTATATGAACGCCAAAGACGCGCGTCGGTATGACACCTTTGTGCAATATGGCGTTGCCGCAGCAGCGCAAGCCTTGAAGCAAGCAGGCTTTATCAGTGAGTTGCAAGCCGCGCCTGTACAGCAGGTTGACCCCGACCGTATCGGGGTGATTATCGGCTCAGGGATTGGCGGTATCACCACCATTGAAGATACAGCGGTAAAACTTAATAGCGAAGGTCCGCGTAAAATCTCGCCGTTTTTTGTGCCCTCAGCCATTGTGAATATGGCAGCTGGACAAGTGGCGATTCGTCATGGGATTAAAGGGTTAAATCTTGCCACTTCTACCGCTTGTACCACAGCCACCCATGCGATTGGCTTAGCGGCACGGTTGATTGCGTATGGCGATGCCGATGTGATTGTAGCGGGCGGCTGTGAAAAAGCCTCAAGCCAGCTCGGTATTGGTGGCTTCTCAGCAATGCAAGCATTATCAACGCGCAACGATGCACCCACCAAAGCCAGTCGTCCATTTGACAAAGACCGTGATGGTTTTGTGCTGGGTGATGGTGCAGGCGTGCTGGTGATGGAAAGCCTTGCCCACGCCAAAGCGCGCGGTGCGACGATTCTGGCAGAGTTTGTCGGCTTTGGCATGAGTGATGATGCCAGTCATATCACTGCGCCACCGGAAAATGGTGAAGGTGCGGCTATGGCGATGCGTCACGCCTTGAGTGATGCTGGCATTGCCCCCAGTGACGTTGGCTACATCAATACCCATGGCACCAGTACCCCAGCGGGTGATGTGGCAGAAAGCCGCGCGATTGCGGGTATCTTTGGTGAGAACATGGTGGTAAGTTCCACCAAATCGATGACCGGTCATCTACTGGGCGCTGCAGGCGGTATCGAAGCGATTTTCACCGTTAAGGCGCTGCAACAACAAATATTGCCACCGACCATCAATTTGGATCATCAAGACCCTGAGTGCAAGCTTGACTATGTACCGCATACTGCCCGTAAAGTTGACCACTTAACCCATGCGATTTCTAACAGCTTTGGGTTTGGTGGTACCAACGGCTCGCTGCTGTTTGCCAAATGGCAGTCACGATAAATGGTAATCACTGCGATGATAGCATTAATATTTTAACGGTGTGAATTTTGAAAACGGCTATTGAAATTATAGCCGTTTTTTCGTTAAATGAAGCTATCCTATTTCATCCTTAACGCTGGACACCATTCATGTCAGGATTTGCCTTCTCCCACCAATTTTCAAAGCGCTGGCTTGCCACCCCTACCCCTGTCAAACACGCCATTATTCAAGAACTTGATGATATCGTTACCTTGCTTTATCCCGATACCGACCTTGATGAGTATCAATTTAGCGTGCCCAATCTGCATGATAAAGTCGAGGAATTGCTGGCTATCGAGCGTGACCACCAAGAAAAATTACAAGCGCAACTACGTGAGCGCGAGCTTGAAGAACAACGCCTAGAACAAGAAAGATTGGAAAAACACAGGCTAGAACAAGAACGCTTAGAAAACAAACGCCTAGAAACCGAGCGCTTGGAAAAAGAGCGCCTTGAGCAACAACGACTTGAACAACAGCCTCTTGAACAAATACAGTTAACACAAGAAAACGAGCAAGAACGTCAAGCGCAAGAAGAACGTCTACAACGCGAACGTCAAGCACAAGATGACGCAGCCATTGCGCTACTCGAGCAAGAACGCGCCATTGCCAAACAAGCGCATCTGGCAAAACAAAGCAATCCTCCCCAACCAGCGACGCAACTATCAACTGGCTCAATCGAGGGTGCAAATCACCAGCTAGATGAACAAGCGCAGTCCACGGATACCGCAACCAGCGATGTCACGATTGAGCGCCATCGCAGTGAGATGGTCTATGCCATTGATCACACTGATACCGCTGATAACACTGATAACTTTGCTGAGGCTGAGCCGTTAGCTGATGGCCCAACAGCGGCCGTGATGACCCATGAAACGAGCGTTACTAAACCACTTGCCGATATTGATAATCCATCTATCGCCACCACGCCCGCTATTGAACAAATCAAACAAGATATCGTCAAACAGCTGCAAGGCTATATCGACAACTATTTGCTCGAATCAATGACGCTGATGAATGAGGATTTGAATCAATGGCTCAAAACCGAAGTGGAAAAACAGCTGACTGTTCGTTTATCACAAAGCCATTAAGCCTGCAATTGACTAAAGATATCGTTAGATAACCCATAATGATGACGGGCTTTGATACATTGCTCGTCACCGACTTGTACCGATTGGCAGGTGCTTGAGCGTTTATCATAGATTTGGCAGGCCACCGAGTTACCAACTTCGCCAGCGAGTGCCACGCATCTGACCGGCTTTGTTTCGGTACCTTTCATACAGGTATAAAAATCATTGACTTTGACCGTCATCTCTTCGGGGATACCGAGTGCCTCGCCTTCTGCCCAATAAAAAGACACCCGATAGTTAGCGCAACATGCGCCACAGTGCATGCAGATATCGCTATCCGAAGCTGCGCTTGATTTAAAAAAAACTTTTGCCATTGTTACAATGCCATGTCATTATCATTGTTAACTACCCGTTTCATCCAAAACGGCTAAAAATTTAATATTAGCCATGCAACACTTTATAAATGGTATTGGCCATCACTTTACCAATGCCATTTACTTGCCCAATTTCATCTTGTGACGCACCAAGCAGCTGCTGCAAGCCGCCAAAATGATTGAGTAACTCTCGGCGCCTTTTTTCCCCCAACCCAGGGATGGCTTCTAGCACTGAGCTTGAGCGGCGTTTATCGCGTTTTTTGCGGTGTGCGCTAATGGCAAAGCGGTGCGCTTCATCACGGATATGCATAATCAAATGCAGTGCTTTGCTATCAGCCGGCAAATCGAGTGGCTCACGGTCAATAAAATGCAGTACCTCAAGCCCAGCCTTGCGACCTTCGCCTTTTGCCACCCCGACGAGCAAGGTTTGGGTTAAAATCCCCAGCTCGCTCAGTACATCTTTTGCCATATTAAGCTGCCCTTTACCGCCATCAATCAGCAATAAATCTGGCAGTGGCTGTTTGCTATAGCGGCGGTTTAATACTTGCTTCATGGCGGCATAGTCGTCACCGCCCGTGATGCCATGAATAGCATATTGGCGATAGTCGCGTTTGCGCAGTCCGCCTTGGTCAGCGACCACACAGCTGGCGATGGTGGCTTCACCCATGGTGTGGGAGATATCAAAACATTCGATACGGTCGAGCGATTTGCCTTGTAGCGCCTCTTTTAATACCTCATTGAGTGCGTTAAAGCGAGATTTGACTTCCAAATAATCGCCCAATTTGGTTTGCAGGGCGTTGTTGGCATTCATTTGGGCAAGGGTGAGCCATTCGCTCCGCTGCTCACGAACTTTGGTTTTTATCGTCACCTTTTTGCCAAAGGTTTCAGTTAAGGCTTCTGTCATCGCGGTTTGGTCGGGCAACTCATGACTTATAATCAGCTCTTCGGGTAAATCATCACTGACTTGAAAATAAAACGAGCTGACAAACTCAGACAAGTTATCCGCTATGTCGTTTTCACTATCCACATCAGGAAAATAATTGTTGCCACCCAAAACCTGCCCATTACGCACATTCATGACATGCACACAGGTAATGCCCGCTTGACTGGCGATGGCGATGATATCGGCTTCACCTTTGACCGTATATACTGCTTGTTTGGCTTGTACTTCGCGTAGCATCGAGAGTTGGTCGCGATACAAGGCGGCTTGCTCAAAGTTCATGTCTTCAGCCGCTTGCTCCATTTTACCCACCAATTTGACTTGCAAATCCGTGCCTTCACCTTTTAAAAATCGAATGGTGTTATTGACGTCATCGGCATACTCTTCGGGCGATACCAGCCCGACACACGGCGCTTTACAGCGTTTGATTTGGTACTCTAGGCAAGGGCGTTGACGCTGGGCGAAAAATGCATTGGTACATTGGCGCACCATAAACATTTTTTGCATCATCAGTAAGGTCTGTTTGGCGGCATGCGCCGAAGGAAAAGGTCCAAAAAATCTGCCTTTTTGGTGCTGCCCTTTACCGCGCCCATAGGCCAGTCTTGGATAAGGTTTATCGGCTGAGATAAACACGTATAGATAAGATTTATCATCACGCAGTAGCACATTGTATGGCGGACGATGTAGCTTGATGAGGTTTTGCTCAAGCAGCAGCGCTTCGGTCTCAGAGCGGGTTATGATGGTTTCGATGTTGTCGATACGTTGCACCAGCGCCCGCGTTTTGGGGTGGTCGATGGTTTTGGCAAAGTAGCTATTGACGCGACTTTTGAGCGATTTGGCTTTGCCCACATAGATGATGTCGCCATTTTTGCCCAGCATTTTGTACACGCCTGGCAAGTTGGGCAGGCGCTTAATCAAGTGATCCAATCGCGCTTTGCGGTCGGCAGTCGCTGCAGCAATTTCAATGGTTGCAGGGTCGATACTGGGCGTTTTGTTTTTTGGCATTGCTTGTTTACTATTTCACGATTTTTATACTATATTTAGTTAATTCAATCACTTTTCAATGCAAGTAAGCGTAAACTTTAACAGCGACAGCCAGATATAAAACCCTCTTTTTTATTGACTACACGCCTAACAAGTCATTATGCGATATCCTTGCTTATGTCCTAGCTTATGTCCTAGTTGCAGGCAAGGTATAATGGTCACCATAAAAAGACTTGCACAATTAGCTGCTATCTGCTAAAAATCCATTCACTAAAAATCTTTGCCACTTTTGACCCGAATGGTTTGTCCTGCAGGGCGTTTTTTGATCCAGTTAATGAATTTTTGCATCTCGGTATGTTCTTTTAGCCGCTCAACCGTATGGTAGTAGCTGGATAATTCTTGGTTGCTAAACACTTCATGCACCTGCGCATGACAAGCAGTACACAGCATGGCGATGTCGTTTTTCATTTCATCACGGCTAAATTCGCGTTTGGTACGGGCTTTGTCGTGGCGGGATTTGGGAATCAGATGATGCTGGGTTAGTTCAACTTCATCACGTCCACACAATTCACACGGTGGCGATGGCGCTTTTTCAGCCAAAATCGCCTCCCAGAATGCTGCATCTTCGTTATTTTTTGCTTTACCTTTTGCCATTAGTTTGTCACGCTTTGCTATCAGTTGTATCCATCATACAATAGCATTGTTGCCTTGCCAATGGCGTGTTGTACCATATCTTTTTTCATGTTAAAAACGAGTCTGCCATGTTATCCAATTTACCCAATTTATCCAAGCTATCTAAGCTAAGCCAAACCTTTCAATCTCAAGCCAAAGACTACCTTAATCCGTTTCATAACCCCAAGCTGTTAAAGCAGTTTTTTAACTTTTATCCGCCATATTTTGGGGCAGGTATCCGTGTTGACAGCCTGGATTTCGCCAACCATCATATTCGCGTGCGTTTACCCTTAAACAAACTCAATCAAAACATCGTCGGCACCCAGTTTGGGGGCAGTTTGTATTCGATGACCGACCCATTTTTGATGATTTTGTTGATGCAAGCGTTGGGCAATGCGTACGTGGTATGGGATAAGTCGGCGAGCATTGATTTTGTTAAAGCGGGCAAAAGCGATGTGTTTGCCGATTTTCACCTTGATGACACTGAAATCGATACCATAAAAGCCTTAGCAAAGGATGGTAAAGCGGTGTTTCGCAACTATGAGGTACAAGTGGTTGACGACCAAAATGAGGTGGTCGCCACTGTCACCAAGACCCTGTACATTCGGTTACGAGCCTATAGTAAATCAAAAAACCAAACGGTGAGAATTTAGCTGAAGGACGTTAGTCTTTGACTGCCAGAGTGATGGTATAGGTTTTGCCTTGTTTGATTTTATCTGAGTTACCAAACACTTCGGTAAATGAGCGTTTCATAAAGTCCCGCAAGCCGTTGATGGTTACCACATAGAACCGTGCGCCACTTTCCATCGCATTGTAGGCATCGAGCAAATACAGATAATGCTGCTCTTTACTGGCTTTGGCAGGTAAGTTACTCATCACTAGGCTAAATTTTTTGTCTTTTTCAACATCCCGAAAGCCATTGGATAGCTGAACTTGGGCATTATTTAAATGATTTTTTTGGCAGTTTATTTTGGCATATTCTACCGCCACAAAGTCTTTGTCGATGAGCAAATGCTGTCCGTTTGGGCATTCACGGGCGGCCGTCATACCCAGTACGCCATAGCCACAGCCTAGGTCGATTGAGTGGTCATCGTCTTTGAACTCGATATAGTCAAGCAGCATAAGGCTACCCTCGTCGAGTTTTTCGGGCGAGAAAATTCCCCAAGTGCTGGTAAAGTGAAACGGCTTGCCAAGCACGTCTTGGGTGAACTGGATGTCTTCGCGCCAGTGGGCAGATTTTTTGAGTAAGTCGGTGGGGATTTGGTGCATAGGGTTTCCTTTAAAGGTTATATTTTAGGCTTTTGAGCAATAAGTGTGGTAACGGTTTGATGACTAGCAACCCAGTTGGCTGTTTCTTGACAACGATAACCAATAATTTTAATAATTTTGTTATAAATGCTTAATAGTTTTTCATCAAAAATCGGCTCATGATGGGCAATGCGATTGCGTAATCGGCGAACGATATCTAAATCATTATGCAAATGCTCACGATTTTTTTGCACAGATCTTGATAGATTAGCATGGGGAAAAATAAGTTGGAATTGGCTATTCCAAAGCCTAGTATCGTGGCGCTGTGTGAGCATGGCTTGCCAAAATACAAAGTTTAATTCGGGTATAATTTTTGGGATATAATGAAGGGTATGTTGTTTCGTTGCTTTATCTAAATCTGTTCTTTGATTATATTTTGGTTTTGGATGATTAGGTAAACTATTAATAAACACATGATTATTGACCCAATTACTACCGTACTGCGTATAGAGTATTTCAGCAATGGCATTACGAATCGTGACTTCACAAATATGTAATGGAAACAAAAATGCCCCCGAAATTTGAGCATTCCAAAGGTACAATTCAACGGCTTGCTCTCTTGTTTTGGTCTTATTTTCATAAGTTTGCATTCTTTCAAAAGAAAGCGTCTGGAAAATTTGATTAAGCTGTGTTGAATTCATTCAATAAAATCCGTATAATACGTACTATGTGAGCTAGAGGATACGTGAGCGAAAGCTTCCACCTTTAGTATAGTAAAACACCTGTCATTTTGGCAGGTGTTTTGCTTTTTAGGCTATATCACCTTACTAAAACGATTGCCTTCTTTACTCGCCAAATAAGTATCAAACACCATCGCCACATTGCGTCCAAGCAGTCGCCCTTTCGGCAACACGCGAATGCCCTTAGCATCCATATCAACGAGTTTATCCGCTTGCATCTCCCCCAGTTGGCGGATTTCATCAATAAAATAGGTCATCGGGTCAATACTAAAGCGCGCATTCACATCTTTAAAATCAATATAATCATGGCATAGCAGATTCATAATCACATAACGGCGCAGCAAGTCAGGCAAGCGCGCAGAAATCACCTTCACCGCAGGCAATTTTCCTGCATTGATGAGATTTTGATAATCGCTTAAATCCGTTGGATTTTGCAAAATATGAAGACCAATTTGGCTAATCGACGACACCCCAAATCCCAATAAATCACAATTACCATGCGTGGTATACCCTTGAAAATTGCGGTGTAATTTGCCCTCACGTTGCGCAATCGCCAGCTCATCATCAGGCTTGGCAAAGTGGTCAATGCCGATATATTGATAGCCTGCGTCAGTCAGCGCATGGATGGTATTACCGAGCATGGTCAATTTGTCGGCAGGGCTTGGCAAATCCGCTTCATTAATCTGACGCTGACCTTTAAATCGCTCTGGCAAATGGGCATAGTTAAAAACAGACAGACGGTCTGGCGAGATAGCGATGATGCGCTCAACCGTATTGCGCATGCTATCCACCGTTTGGTGCGGCAACCCATAAATCAAGTCAATATTGATAGAATGAAACCCAAGGCGGCGAGCTTCCGTCATCACGCCTCGAATCATTTCTTCTGACTGCACGCGATTGACGGCAATTTGTACTTTTTCTTGCAAATCCTGCACACCAAAACTCACCCGATTAAACCCAAGTCCACGCAATATCTCAAGCGTGGTCGGGCGCAATTCTCGCGGGTCAATTTCAATCGAATAATCAGCGGTAGGTTTATCGCTAAAAGTAAATTGGGTTTGCAAAAAGTTCCACAATTTGACCAGCTCATCATCGGTCAAAAAGGTCGGTGTGCCGCCGCCAAAATGCACTTGTTCGACGATAGGGTCCCCTTGCATCAAGCTGCGTTTATGCCGAATTTCGGCAAAAAGATACGCTAAATAGTCGCCTGAATCACTGTTTTTCTTGGTGATGATTTTATTGCAGCCGCAGTAATAGCACAGGTGGCGACAAAACGGGATGTGAAAATACAACGACACTGGCACCCGTGGGTCTTTTTCTGCCAAAACGCGGGCTTCCATACCGTCAGCAATCGGGGTAAATTCTAGCGCGGTTGGGTACGAGGTATAACGGGGACCTGAGCGGTTGTATTTATTGATGATAGCTTCATTAAACAAATGGGTTTGGGTCGTGTAGCTACGATTGGCATTGGCATACGGATTTTCGATGATTTCGACAGGACGATCAAAGGTGGGCAGTTCGCTGTCAGATAAAGGGCGAGTTTGGTCTGTCATAATAGTCTCGTATAGCGTGTAGCATAAAATTCTCGGAATATTGGTTGTGATTATAACATAGTCATCCTAGATAGCAGATGATGAGAAAGCAGATGAATTATGCTATGATTTAGCCGTTTTTTATCAAAAATTGTCTAGTTGCTGCCATAAAAAAACGGCCTGCCGTGTATCAAGGTAGCCGCCAAGTTGTTGGAAAAGGATTTTAAAAATGTCGTTTGCTCAAGTATATACGCGCTCGGTGGTAGGTTTAAACGCGCCAAGCGTGATGGTTGAAGTACATTTATCGCAAGGATTGCCTGCAGTCACCATGGTCGGCTTACCTGAAGCAGCGGTACGCGAGAGTAAAGACCGTGTGCGCTCTGCCATTATCAACTCGGGTTTTCAATTTCCCAATCGCAGATTAACTATCAACCTTGCGCCCGCGGATTTACCCAAAGATGGCGCACGGCTTGATTTGCCCATTGCCATAGGTATCTTGGCAGCGAGTGGTCAAATTGATGAAACCGTGCTTGCGCAGTACGAGTTTATTGGCGAATTGGCGCTCAATGGCGATTTACGAGCCATTGCTGGGGCGTTGGCAGTATCACGCGCGCTCAAGGCGGAGCAGCGCACCTTGATTGTTCCCAAAGACAATGCCGATGAAGCGGTGAAAGTCGATGGCGTGAAGGTGTTGCAAGCCGATACCCTCAAAGCTGTGTGCCAACACTTGATGAACGAGCAACAACTCAGCCAAGCCGAGCATAAGGCATCTTACCAATCAGCCAATTATCAGCTAGATTTAGCCGATGTCAAAGGACAACACCAAGCCAGACGTGCGCTAGAGATTGCGGCAGCAGGCGGACATTCGCTACTATTTTGTGGCTCACCTGGGACAGGCAAAACCTTGATGGCATCTCGCCTACCCACCATTTTGCCACCGCTCAACGACCATGAAGCGCTTGAAGTTGCCAGTATTTACTCGATTGCCAACAGTGATTATGACTACGGCACACGCCCTTTTCGCCAAGTCCATCATACTACCTCAGCGGTGGCGCTAGTGGGCGGCGGCTCATCGCCCAAACCCGGTGAAATCACGCTCGCCAATCGGGGGGTGTTATTTTTGGATGAGATTCCAGAGTTTGATCGCAAGGTGCTTGAGGTACTCAGACAGCCCATCGAGAACAAAGAAATTGTCATCAGCCGTGCCAACTCTCAAGTACGCTTTCCCGCCAATTTTCAGCTGGTAGCAGCGATGAATCCCTGCCCCTGTGGCTACTATGGGGATAAATCAGGTCGCTGCCAGTGCCGACCTGAGCAAATCAAACGCTATCAAGAAAAGCTATCAGGACCTTTGCTGGACCGTATTGATTTGCATATTACCGTGCCTGCCCTGCCTGCCAGTGATTTGCAGTCAGCACAGAGGGGTGAGTCTTCTGCGGTAGTGCGTGAGCGGGTGATACAAGCCTATCAGCGTCAGCAAGCCAGACAGGGCAAAGCCAATAATGAACTCTCCCCCAGTGAACTTGACCAATTTGCGCCGCTTGGCGATGCAGAAAGTCGTATTTTGGCAATGGCACAAAGTCGGCTGAATCTGTCCGCTCGCGGCTATCATCGCGTCCTTCGCGTCGCCCGCACGATTGCGGACTTGGCAGGCAGTGACAATATTCAGACACCGCATCTGACAGAGGCATTAAGTTATCGTAGTCAATTAACGAATGCCTAATTTTCGTGCTAACTCATCATAGAGCAAGATATAGCAAGGCTATAAAAACGGATGCTCGCGAAAAAACGTGGGAGGCAGGTTATCGTATTGGGTGTCGTTGACGTATTTGGCTTCAAACTGTTTTTTTAGCGCTTTATAATCCGCATTGGCTCGGCATTCATCCCATTTTTGCTTAAAAATTTGTGCAGATTGGGCTTTGATTTGTGCGGATTCAAGCTGCTGTGATTGCTGCGGCAATTGCTCACGCCCATGCGCGCCACTTTGTCCTTTTTTAGCGTCAGGGACAGCGCCGTCATATTTTTTGCCCCCTTTGTGATTGGCATAACGACGCGAGCGCGTATAACCCATTTGGATAAATTTACGCGCCATATCAGCACCGACAAAATCCCCTTGGGCAAGGTAGTCCAAAAACATCGCATAGATGGTATCACTGCTCTCACGCGCAAGTTCCGGCGTAGCAAATCGCCAATGCGGCAAAATCTCAGATTTATACGGCTCTACCAATAATACCCCTTGCTCACCGCGCCCCACCCGATACAACGCTGGATGCTCGCGAAAATTCAGCGTGTCAAAGTTGAGATGATAGTTAAACTCGTGCATGACTCAAAAACTCAGTCAGCGTGGCAAAGTCATCAAAAGTATGGGTCGGATGATAATCACGAATATCCTGCCCATAGTTATAGCCATACGATAACCCAAGCGTATCCATGCCCGCATTTTGCCCTGCCAAAATATCGTTTTTGGAATCACCAATCATATAGCTTTGAGCGATGCTAAAGCCTAATTGGTCACAGACGTGCAGTAGCGGCATCGGGTCAGGTTTTTTGGCAGGCAAGCTATCGCCACCCAAAATATAAGCAAAAAGGGCTTGCCAACCCAATTTTTCGACAATCGCAGGAACAAAATCAATGGGTTTATTGGTGGCAATAGCGAGGGTATAGCCTTGCTCTTTAAGCTGACGCAACCCTTCGCTCACCCCTGCATAGGGCTGGGTTCTGACACAGGTGTTTTGATGGTAGTAGTCAAAAAAGAGGGCAAGCGCCTGATTGGTATCGTCTTCAGTGAGATTGGGGTCAATGGTTTGTGAGCCTGATAAGGCACGTTGCACCAGTACTTTGCCCCCATTGCCCACCCAGTTGCGGATGACATCTTCGCTAAAGTTGGCTTTGCCAAGCGTGGTTAGCATCGCATTGACGGCGTCCGCCAAATCTGGCACGCTATCAATCAACGTACCGTCCAAGTCAAAAATAAGTAATGATTTTTGGGTGATATTTTCCCCAGTGGGTGTGAGAATTGGGGTGTTAAGTGATTCGCTAGACATGGTGTTTCCTATCGTTTTTTCACCAAAAGTTGATAGGCTACAGTGTAGCAGAATCACTTAAAAATACCATGCAACCGTCCATTAAAATAACCTAACCCTGACAACCAATTCCGCCTAAGAGCAGGTTTGACTAAAAAACGTTAGTTTTCGCCATTACTCGGTTGATAATCTAGTGAGGCATCAGCGATTTCATTGCTAGCTTCGGGATTCAGCGCGCTGTCCTTTTTGGCGCCCAGTTTTTGATAACGCACATCTTCACCGGTAATACAAAAAATCAATTGCTCAGCGATATTACGCGCATGCGCACCAATACGCTCTATCGAACGTAGCACCCATAAAATATCAATGACTTTTGCTACATAGCGACCATCTTCCATGATGTATGTCATCATCGCGCGTGACGCAGATTTGTACATTGCATCAATTTCACTATCCTGCTCTATCACTTGGTAAGCACCTGTTGCATCAAACTTGGCAAAGGCTTCTAGCGCATTTTTTAGCATCATCTGCACAAAATTACCCATTTGATGCGCTTCATGATACCCAATCGGTGATTGACCTTCACGGGTGGCACGGCGCGCCATCTTGGCGATTTTTTTGGCTTCATCACCAATACGCTCAATGTCAGCACTGCATTTGCTCACTGCCATGATTAGGCGTAAGTCGGTAGCAGCAGGTTGACGACGTGCCAATACTTTGACCACCGAATCATCAAGCTGCTGCTCAGTAAAGTTGATTTCTTTGTCACCATCAATGACATCTTCGGCAAGCGCCACATCACTTTTTACCAAAGATTCAATTGCTTTGGTGAGATTGGCTTCTGCCATGCCACCCATTTTTAAAAATAAATTGACCAAGTTTTGTAAATCTTGGTCATAACTTTTTGATAAATGCTCACCAATTAAATTCATATTTCCCTTCCTAACTCATGGATTGTGACTCATGGACTGTGCAAAATTGTGATTAAAAAAGACGTTAAAGAAAAGCTAACTATAACTAAAAATTACGACAAAATGATGAAAAATAGCGCGCCTATTCGCTGATATTGCATCATATAAACCGAGCAAAAAACCTAACAAACATTTCAATGTCATCAAACTTTAACATAACCGTAATAGATTTGACATTTTGTTACATTAACATGGCAACAATTTTTCAGCGTTGGGTGATTTAAAACGCGACACATTAGTTGGCGACGTCCTAAGCTAATTTACCATCTTCCCTGACAATCACCTCATTTGTCCATCAAGGAAACATTATGAAATTATCACATTTAATCGTCAGTGTGGCATTCGCTGCTGTAGGCGTACAAGCCAATGCTGTCAACATCACAGGTGCTGGTGCAACTTTCCCACAACCTGTTTACTCAAAATGGGCAAGCGACTACCAAAAAGCAACGGGTAATCAAGTAAACTACCAAGGTATCGGCTCTTCAGGCGGTATCAAACAAATCCAAGCAAAAACGGTTGATTTTGGTGCCACTGATGCGCCCATGAGCCCAGCAGAGCTAAATGCCAGCGGCTTAATCCAATTCCCCGCAGTCATTGGCGGTATCGTACCTGTGGTCAACATCGCTGGCGTCAAACCCGGTCAATTAAAACTATCGGGCACCGTCCTTGCTGACATCTATATGGGCAAAATCACTACTTGGAACGATGCACGTATCCAAGCATTAAACCCAGGCGTTGCCCTACCTGCCGCTAAGATTACAACTGTTAATCGCTCAGACGGTTCAGGTACCACTTTCGTATTTACCAACTACCTAAGCCAAGTATCAAGCGATTGGAAAGCAAAAGTAGGCGCGGACAAAACCGTTAAATGGCCCAATGCTTCAGCAAGCGTAGGCGGTAAAGGTAACGAAGGCGTATCAAGCAACGTACAACGTGTTGCAAACTCCATCGGTTATGTTGAGTATGCTTACGCAAAACAAAACCGTTTAGCTTATACCCAACTTCAAAACCGCGCCGGTAAATTTGTACTACCAGACGATTCAACGTTTGCCGCAGCATCAAACATTAACTGGGCACAATACCCTGGTTTTGCGGTGACGATTACTAACATGCCAGCAGCCAACGCTTGGCCAATCTCTGCAGCGACGTTCATCCTCGTACCTCGTACGGGCGGTGCAAAAGCCAAAGAAGCGCTTAAATTCTTTGACTGGGCATTTACTAACGGCAATGCACAAGCAACTGCACTCGACTACGTTCCGCTACCTGCCGGCACCAAAGCTGCGGTTCGTAAAGAATGGACGAAAGTTAAATAGTCATTTGCGTCAGCTTACTAGATTAACCAACCCTGCCGATTGGCGGGGTTTTTTAGCTTAAAATTTTGCCAAAAAAGAGCATCAAATCAGCTGATTATCTAACACTTTGACCGTCTCATCGGTCAGATTGCCCGCAGCTTTTTGTAGGTCAATGTAGGCATTTAGATAATCAAAATACGCATTAATCAAATCGCGTTTGGCAGCGTGATATTGGCGCTCTGCCAGTAATGTATCCACCATCGAGCGCACCCCCAAATCATAGCCTGTTTTTGACGCTTGGGCGACGCGGCGATTGGCATCCACGGCAACTTGCTGGGCTTTAATCGTGGCACGCTGTGCGATCAAATTTAGATAGGCTTGGCTAGTTTGAGTCATCGCAGCTTGGTACGCATAGGCGAGGCGACTTTTTGCCGCTTGCGCCTGCAGAGTGCCTTGCTCAACGCCTGCGCGTGTCCGCCCACCGGTATAAAACGGGAAATCCACTTCCACCCCAAAGCTATAATTGGTGCCATCAATAGCGCTAACATTATTATGGGTATAGTCTTGCCACCCCACATTGCCTACCAAATCGACACGGGGATAGGTATTGGCTTTGAGATAATCGACTTGTTTGTTAGCAATCGCCACTTGGGTTTGTGCTAGCTGAATATCGAGATTATTATTTTGTGACTGCTGCATCCAGTTGTCGATACTTTGACTTGCCACAAGATTCAAATCAGGCGGTAACTTGATACTGTCTAGCTGATTGATTGGTTGACCGGTGAGCAGTGATAACTGCTGTTTGGCATTTACGATTGCCACGTCATTGTTGGCGATAGAGGCGCTGACGCTTTCAAGCCTTGCACGGCTTTCTTCGGTATCTACCCGCGCCGCTACCCCTTGCGCGAGTCTCGCTTGCATCATGTCATTTTGTGCTTTGAGTGCGGTGAACTCGGCATTAAGGCTATCTGTCATCGCTTCAGCGCGCAATACATTGAGATAGGCTTTGCTGATTTGCTCGATGAGTTGTTGATGCTGCTGTAATAGCTGGATGTCATTGGCTTGACTGGCGAGCACGGCTTTTTCATAGTTTGCCCATTTATCAGCACGAAACAAGGCTTGGCGCAGTCCGATACCAATTTGGCTTGCGGTATTGCCCGTGTCAGGGATGTTATCGTCTTTGGGATAAAACTGGTTATGTTTGACACTGCCTTGCAGCCCCACTTGCGGCAGCATATCGCCAAACGCTAGCTGCACATTTTTTTGCGTTGCCAAATAGTCATATTGCTGCCCTGCCCAATTGCCATTGGTGCGCTGGGCTGCACTATACAATTCCCACAAATCCTTTGCCATCACGGCTGGGCTGAGGGACATCGACCCTATCAATGACACTGCCATCGCCCCTAACCGCCATCGGGCGCCAGTCGCTTTACGATTCCACAAACAGATGCATTCCATATCAATAATTACAACATTTTCAACAACCAAGGAGCCTCTATCATACCGATAGTTGTCAAAAAAATCAGTAATTTAGTTGAGTAAATCATCGGTACAAAATGGCTAAAAATCTATTAGGTAAACCTGTGAGTTTTTGTTAATATGGAGGTATTGACTCGGGGTGCAGTTGGATGACATACCAACGGCTGAGACATACCCGTCGAACCTGACACGGTTAATACCGTCGTAGGGAAGTCGTCTATTAGGTTAGTTAGATGAGTGTTTTTCTAGAATCAGTTTTTTCTACAATCAGTCTTTTACTAGAAACAGTCACACTCACCTATCTTCGCCCGAGTCCAGCAAACCATAACTTCATAACATAACATGGACTCGCTATGAACCAACTTACCAACGTTACTCACAAAACCCCTGCCCACCGTGACCCTACCGATGACCGCTTTGAAGAAGAAGCGCGTGATTTGACGCGCGCCTTGCCGGCATCTCGCAAAGTCTACATCCAAGGCTCACGCCCTGACATCCAAGTACCGATGCGGGAAATCACCTTGACCGATACCCCGGTGGGCGGTTTTGGCAAGGCAGAAGGCGAAAAAAACCCACCGTTTTATGTGTATGACACCTCAGGGGTGTATACCGACCCCAATGTCGAAATTGACTTGACTAAAGGCTTACCAAAACTGCGTCAAGCTTGGATAGAAGCGCGCGGCGACACCGAGCAGCTTGCCAAACTCTCAAGCCAATACGGCAATGAGCGTGCCAATGACATCGCCACGGCTAACCTGCGCTTTGGGCATATCGACAAGCCAAGACGGGCGATCAATGGCAAAAACGTCACCCAAATGCACTACGCCAAACAAGGCATCATCACCCCAGAGATGGAATACATCGCCATCCGTGAAACCCAAAAGCAGCATGACCTAACTGATATGCGTCAGCACGCTGGTAACAACTTTGGTGCCAATACCCCCAAACTCATCACCCCAGAATTTGTGCGTGCCGAAGTCGCTGCGGGACGGGCGATTATCCCCAATAACATCAACCATCCCGAATCAGAACCGATGATTATTGGTCGTAATTTTTTGGTTAAAATCAATGCCAATATCGGTAATTCAGCCCTGGGCTCTAGCATTGACGAAGAAGTTGCCAAAATGACTTGGGCTACCCGTTGGGGCGCGGACACCATCATGGACTTATCAACCGGTAAGCATATCCATGAAACCCGTGAATGGATTATCCGTAACTCCCCCGTGCCCATCGGTACCGTACCGATTTATCAAGCCCTAGAAAAAGTGGATGGCGTTGCCGAAGATTTGACATGGGACATCTTTAAAGACACCTTGATTGAACAAGCCGAGCAAGGTGTTGATTATTTTACCATTCACGCGGGCGTACTACTACGCTACGTACCGGTGACCGCCAATCGTTTGACAGGTATCGTGTCACGCGGCGGCTCGATTATGGCACAGTGGTGTCTTGCCCATCATAAAGAGAATTTTCTTTATACCCACTTTGAAGAAATTTGCGAGATTATGAAAGCCTACGATGTGGCGTTTAGTCTGGGTGATGGTTTGCGCCCCGGTTGCCTACAAGACGCCAACGATGATGCGCAGTTTGGTGAGCTCAAAACCTTGGGCGAGCTGACCCAAGTGGCATGGCAACATGATGTACAAGTTATGATTGAAGGTCCAGGGCACGTTGCCATGAACCGTATCAAAGAAAACATGGACTTACAGCTTGAAGTCTGTAAAGAAGCGCCTTTTTACACACTTGGACCTTTGACGACGGATATCGCCCCAGGCTACGACCATATTACATCTGCCATTGGTGCGGCGATGATTGGTTGGTATGGCACTGCCATGCTGTGTTATGTGACGCCAAAAGAGCATTTAGGTCTGCCGAACAAAAAGGATGTCAAAGACGGTATCATCACTTACAAAATCGCAGCACATGCAGCAGACTTGGCAAAAGGACACCCAGGTGCCCAAGCGCGGGATAACGCCTTGTCAAAAGCGCGTTTTGAGTTTCGCTGGGACGACCAGTTTAATCTCAGCCTAGACCCAGACACGGCACGTGAATTCCATGATGAAACCTTGCCAAAAGAAGCGCATAAATCAGCGCATTTTTGCTCGATGTGCGGTCCAAAATTCTGCTCGATGAAAATCACCCAAAACGTGCGGGATTATGCAGCAGGGCTTGAGTTTAATAAACCACAGCTTGGGCAAGATATCACCCCAGATACAGGCGAGTTATCGGATACAAGCCACGCTATCAAGCAGGTGGATACTGAATTGGTCGGGCAAGTGGGTGAAGCGTCTGCCGATGAAGTCCGCCTAGGCATGGAGCAGATGAAGCAAAAATTTATTGAAGAAGGCAAACAGCTGTATAAAGAAGTTTAAGCCCCAGCTAATCTAACGCCGCTATGATGTACAGCCGCTAGCATAGTCAACTTGCCAAATACTGGTTGCAGCTTAGCGGCTTTTTTACACCAATTTTTATCATATTTTTTATTGATTTTTCAATCAGTTACCTGTTATGGTAGTGCCTTTTTAATGTGCCATTAATTAAAGTTAAAAAAAACGCGCGAACCTATAACAGCTACTAATTTGCAAAGTCGTTTAACCCGCAAGTTGCAAATCGTATTTAATTGAATTAAAAAAACAAGCGTACTACAAAGAAATCAAGAGGTTTTTATGCACCCTAAAATGCTAACAGCTTTGACCCTTGCCGTGCTTGGCTCAGTGGTTACACATGTCGGGGCTGCGCATGCAGCGCCTACTAATCCCACGCCTGCCCGTGCTGCCAACCAAACTGCACCTACTCTGCTACAGCAAAATCTATTGACTTTAATCAAAGCTGGTCAAGCGATGGAAGCTGAGACCCAAGTCAAACAAGCTGAAATCGAAAAAAAATACCAGCCTAAAGTCGCTGAAGCCAAAACCGATGCCCAAAAAGCCGCGATTCAGACCCAGTTTTTAAATGAGGTGATTGCCTATAAAAGCTATCAAAAACAAAAATTTGCGGCAATCAAATTGACCGAGCCAAGCGTATCAAACTTGCGTGACCAATATATCGAAACGCTAAATAGCGATATCGCTGCCGCTCAAATCGTCATCGCCAATCCAAAACCGACCGCTGACTCTAAGAAAAAATTTGCAGAACAACTCACCAAATCAAAAAATTTAACGCTAGCAGTGCGTAATGGCTTAGAAACCCTAATGAAAAAAGCGGGTTTTAAAAAACAAGTGCTACAACCCAAAACCAAATAAGCATTCGTTAATAAAAAAGCCGAAACACTTTGATGGTGTTTCGGCTTTTTTGTTGCATAAGCAGTTGATGCTAATCTTTCAGCCCAAGCACATCTTGCATATCAAACTGTCCCGTTTGCTGCTCATTGACCCATACCGCCGCACGCACCGCCCCTGCGGCAAAGGTCATGCGCTCACGGGCTCTATGGGTGATTT
>ERZ501028.24-NODE-24-length-38909-cov-7.742961_pt1 | contig 38909 bp, 39 predicted proteins | sample MGYA00248895_ERZ501028 | MGnify/ENA primary metagenome ERZ501028 (study PRJEB25958, sample SAMN03398576) | human skin metagenome | study: EMG produced TPA metagenomics assembly of the Human Skin Microbiome Metagenome (human skin metagenome) data set.
CCGTGGAGTCGGGGGCACCGGGGCGTGGACCTCGCCGTGCCGTCCGGCGCGGCGGTCCAGGCGCCGGCGGCGGGCCGGGTCGTGTTCGCCGGGGTCGTGGTCGACCGCCCCGTGCTGACCCTCGAGCACGAGGACGGGACCCGCAGCTCGCTCGAGCCGGTGGAGTCGGATGTCGTCGTGGGGGCCGTCGTCGCCGCGGGCGACCCGGTGGGGCGACTGGCCGGGGCGCCACCCCACTGCACGCGCGCGTGCGTGCACTGGGGCGTGCGGGAGCCCGACGGCTGGCGGGTGGGGGACGCGGCCTTCGATCGCTACCTCGACCCGCTGGTGCTCATCGGCTGGAGCGGTCCGTCCGTGCTCTGGCCGCACGCCGCGCCGTACCCAGCGCGGCCGTGAGGTCCAGGAGTCGGCGAGCGGACTCGTCCCAGCTGAACCGGGCCGCCTGGGCGACGCTCGCCCGGGAGGCCGCGGCGAACTCGGCGGGGTCCTCGAGCTCCCGCACGCGGGCCGCGAGCGCGGCCGCCCGGTCCCCCTCGAGCGGGACACCCCGGAAGGACGGGGTGCCCGCGCCGGCGATCTCGCGGAAGATCGGCAGGTCCGAGCACACCACCGGCGTGCCATGGGCCATCGCCTCGGCCACGGGCAGGCCGAAGCCCTCGGCGCGGGAGAGGGTGACGGCCGCGGTGGCCCGGCGGAGCAGGCGCACGTACTCGGCCTCGTCGGTGCCGTCGTGGAACACCACGTCTGCGCCGTCGGCCCCTGCGACGGCGCGACGCTCGGCCAACCGGTCCTCGAGCTGCCCGCGGCGCTCCGGGCTGATGCGGGAGAGCAGGTGCAGCGTGTAGCCCGGCAGCAGCGGCGCGGCGGCCACGAGGGACTCGACGTCCTTGTAGTCCATGAACGAGCCCATGTAGAGCAGCGTGCGGTCCGGGGTCTCGTCCGGGTCCCGCGGCTCCGGGACCGCCTGCGCCGCGTTCGCGATGACGTGGACCGGACGCCGGGTGAGGCGGTGCCGGGCGATGAGCTCCGCCGTCGTCCGGGAGACCGTGGCGACCGCGTCCGCGCGGTCGAGCAGGAGCCGCTGCGGGGTCTTGGTCAGGTGGTAGGCCCGCCAGAGCCAGCGGATCGGTTCGGGCAGGTTCCGTGGCGGGGTGCGGTGCTCGTAGTAGATGAGGTCGTGGAGCGTGAGGATCAGGGCGTAGTCCCGCCCCCACGAACCCATGGTCTGCATGGGCGAGAAGACGACGTCCGGTCGCAGGCGCGCGACCTGACGGGCCACGAACGGCTCGCGTGGGGAGGTGGGGCCGGAGACGAGGTGCCACGGCACGCCGTCCGGGAGCAGGGCCAGCTGTCGTTCGTCCGAGATCAGCATCGCGACCTCGACCTCGACGTCGGCCCCCTCCGGGCCCGGCGCGTCGGTCCGGCGGGCGACCGCCTCGATGAGGCTCGCGCCGTAGCGGGAGATGCCGTCGTGGAAGTCGGTGCGGGTGTAGCGGGCGTCCATCAGCAGGCGCAGGGGGCGGGAGGGGCTCACCCGGACCACGCTAGCGCCGCGCCGGAGAGGGGCGGGGACAGCCGCGCGCGGAGGGTGCCGAGCGGAGGGCAGGGAGCGCCGATCGGCCACCTGGGCGTCATCCGAATTTCTGATTGCGTTTCGATAACGATCGTGTATCTTGATCACGGATCGGTTACAGCCGGTCCGCCACACCGGGGCTTCCTCCGCATCCTCGCGTACCCGGTCATCCGCACTGCTCGTCAACTCGCACCCGCGGCCCGGCCTCGTTCCGGGCATCGCCCCGAGGCACCACCCTCATGGCCGCAGGTCCTGTCCGGGAAGAAGATCCGATGTCCGTGACCTCCTCGCGCGCCGCTGTGCGTCGCGCCCCCCGCACCGCCGCCGCCTCCGTGGCCCTCGCCCTGGGCGCCGCCGCCCTGACCGGCGTCGGCACCGTGTCCGTCGCCGAGACCGCCCAGGCCGCCGAGACCACCTACACCGTCCGCTCCGGCGACGGCTGGTGGATCATCGCCCAGCGCACCGGCGTCTCCATGTCCACGCTGCAGTCGCTCAACGGCATGACCGCCGCGACCGTGCTGCACCCCGGCATGGTCCTCAAGACCTCCGGCACCGCCACCCCGGCCCCGGCCCCGGCGCCGTCCACCTCGGGCTCGACCTACACCGTGCTGGCCGGCGACGGCTGGTGGATCATCTCCTACCGCACGGGGGTGTCCGCCTCGGTCCTGCAGTCCATCAACGGCATGACCTCCTCGACCATGCTCCACCCGGGGATGGTCCTGAAGACCACCTCGGTCTCCACCTCCAGCGCCCCCGCCGTCGCCCCTGCGCCGGCGCCCGCGTCCAAGCAGGCTGCCGTCGACTACGTGCGCGCCGCCGTCCGGAACCCGTCCTCCTATTACGTGTGGGGCGGCAACGGCCCCTCCGGCTTCGACTGCTCCGGCCTCACCCAGCAGGCCATGGCCCAGGCCGGCATCTCCATCCCGCGCCGCGCCGGCGACCAGTACCTCGCCGCGAAGTCCTACGTGCCGATCTCCCAGGCCCAGCCCGGCGACCTCGTGTTCTACGCGAACCAGTCCACCGGCCGCATCTACCATGCGGCCATGTACATGGGCGGCGGCCAGCTCGCCCACGCCCTCAACGAGGACGCGGGCCTGGTGTTCACCTCCACGACGATCATGAAGTCCGACATGCTCGCGGTGGCCGCCCGCTACTGAGCACCGGCACGACGACGGCCCCCGGCCCGCGCCATACCGCGCGGCCGGGGGCCGTTCCTCGTAGGGCGTGCGGGACTTGAACCCGCGACCCAGGGATTATGAGTCCCCTGCTCTGACCGACTGAGCTAACGCCCCTCCCCCCGCGGCACCGCGCGGGACCCGCCCATCCTACCGACGGGGCTCAGAGCAGCGCGCGGACCTCGGCGGCCGTCGCGCCGCGGTAGAGGCGCTCGAAGATGTCCACCGTCTTCTGGGCGGAATGGTGCAGGGCCTTCGCGTGGGACGCCTCGCCCATGGCGGCGCGGTCCGCGTCCGAGAGGTCGAGGATCCGGGCGATCCGATCGGCCAGGGCCACGTGGTCCCCGGGCGGGAAGAGGTGGCCGTTGACGCCCTCGTCCACGAGGTGGGGCAACGCGAGGGCGTCCGCGAGGACCACCGGGGTGGACGCGCTGAGCGCCTCGAGGGTCACGAGGGACTGCAGCTCCGCCGTGCCCGGCTGGCAGAACACGTCGGCGCGCAGGTAGGCCGCCCGCAGCTCCTCCTCGGAGACGTGGCCGCGCAGCAGGACGCGGTCGGCCGCCCCCTCCTCGTCCACCGTGGCACGGATGCGGTCGCGCTGCTCGCCGTCGCCGACGATCTCGGCGTGCACGTCCAGGTCGGGGCGGGTGCGGGCCAGGTGCGCGATCGCACGGATCAGCACCTCCACGTTCTTCTCCACGGCCAGCCGCCCCACGAAGAGCACGACCGGATGGCCGGGATGGTCCACCTTCTCCCCCGGCTGCAGCTCGTAGGCGCTCGCGTCGATGCCGTTGGAGACCGGGAGGACGTTGTCCAGGCCGGCGTGCTCGGCCATGGCCTGCGCGGCGAGGGCCGTGGGGGTGGTGACCACCGCGCCCTTGCCCATGAGTCGACCCATGTCCTTCCACGACACCCGGGAGACGATGTCCAGGAACCACTGCGGGAACGGCAGGAACGGCTCGAGGTTCTCCGGCATGAAGTGGTTCGTGGAGACGATCCGGATGCGGCGCCGCTCGGCCTCGTTGATGGCGGCCTCGCCGATCATGTAGTGGCACTGGGCGTGCACGACGTCCGGCTGGACCTCGCGGTAGATGCGGCGGAAGGAGGTCTTGGCGTGCCGCGGGAGCACCACGCGGTAGTACTCGTGCGTCGGCGCCGGCAGGGAGCGCAGCAGGTGCACGGTGGCCTCCGGCCGGTGCTCCACGGTGTCGGGGCCGGCCTCGGTGCGCGGCATCACCACGTGGACCTCGTGGCCACGCGCGTGCAGCGCCGTGGCGAGGCGGTGGCCGAAGGTGGCAGCCCCGTTGACGTGGGGCGGATAGGTGTCTGCGGCGATCAGCACCTTCAGGGGGCGGTCGGCGGCGGTCCCGGGACGGTCGGACACGGCGGTCCCTCTCTGTGGTGGCGATGGCACGACGACGTCCGGCCCGTGCCGTGAGGATCGGCCGCGGGCACGGCGCGCGTCCCACGGTAGCAACCGTCGGCGCCGGCACGACCATGCGCCAGGGTCAGCCCCGGCGGGACGGTTCTTCGCGCGGGTCCTGACCGTCCGCCCGCAGGTCCCGGGCCTTGCCCACGGCGCGCACGAGGTAGTCCCCCGCGGCGAGGATGTGCAGCAGGCAGCCGGCGCCGACCAGCGCCAGGGCCACGCCGCTCCACGGGCCGCCGTCGACCCCCGGCACACGGGCGAGCAGCAGCAGGGGCGTGCCCACCAGCAGCAGCGCGGTGCGCACCTTGCCCAGGACCGTGACCGGCAGGTCCGGGCTGCCGCCGAACAGCCACAGGCACACGGCGGCGAGCACGACGTCCGGGATCGCGATGGCCAGGGCGAGCCAGAGCGGGGCGATGCCGGTGGCCACGAACGTCACGGCCACCACCAGCAGGGAGAGGCGGTCCGCCACCGGGTCGAGCCACCGCCCGACCGTGGAGATCATGTCGAACCGGCGCGCCACGTAGCCGTCCACCCAGTCCGTGCCGGAGAGCACCGCCAGGATCACGAACGCGTCCAGGTGCCGGCCGTCGACGGTGAGCCACACGAACACCGGGACCAGGGCGAAGCGGGCCAGGGTGATGAGGTTCGGCACGGTCAGCCAGGTGTCGCGGACGCGGTACTCGTGGCCCTCGCGCAGGCCGACGTCGATCACACGCATGGGTCACTCCTCCAGGGTCCGCGGGCGGACGCCCCCGCCGGGCGCCCCACACGCCCAGCCTACCGACGCCGTCGCCCCTCCCCGCAGACGACGAGGCCCCGATCCGTGGTGATCGGGGCCTCGGGAGCTGGCGAGGGCGGGCGCCCCCGGGTCAGCGGCGGCGCAGGCGGCCGGCGAGCGCCACGAACGCGGCGGAGGAGGCGCCGAGCAGCGCGAGCGGCTGCCAGTTGTCCTTCACGTAGTCCTCGGCCTCGGCGGTCCGCTCCCCCGCGCGGGCGGCACCGGTGAACGGCGCGGTCTGCTCGGTGGCGTGTGCGGTCTCGGGGGTGACGCCGCGACCCTTGCGCTGCGCGGCGAAGGCCGCGAGCTGGCCCTTCACGCTGGTCTTCTCGTCCAGGCCGGAGCGGATGTCGCCCAGGTGGCGGCGGCGCAGGTCGGCACGGCGACGGATCTCCGCCTCGCTGGCGTCGTCGCGGCCCGGGTGGGGAGCGGCCTCGCCGTTCTTGCGGGCCTTCTTGTTCTCCTCCTTCTCCACCTTCTTCCGCTCGGCCTCGCGGGCGGCCTCGACACGCTTGGCCTCGGCGCGCTCCGCCTTGAGGCGGTCGTACTCGGCCGGGTCGAAGGCGTTGCCCTCCTTGAGGTAGCCGAGGTCGTACTCGAGGTTGCGCACGGTCTCCTGCGGCACGAGCGGCATGGCGCCCTTGACCATCACGAGGCCGACGCCGGCGAAGATCAGGCCGAGCACGAGGAACGCGAGCGCCACCATGAGCGCCGGGAACCAGAAGGTCGGGTCGGCGAAGGCGCCGATCAGCGTCACCACGAGGGCGACCACCATGAGCGCGAGGAAGAACAGGCCCACCACCGCGACACCGGCGCCGATGCCGGCCTTCTTGCCCTTCGCGGCCACGTGTCCCTTGGCGAGCGCGAGCTCGTCCTTCATCTGCAGGGGCAACAGGCGCACGACGGCGCCGAGCAGGTCGGTCAGCGAGCTCGCGCGGGTCTGCGGGGTCACCGGGACGGCGGTCCGCGGCGCGCGGGCCTTCGACGCATCGGCGGGGGGAGCCTGGTGGGACATGGTGCATGCCTTCCGTGGGGTGCCTGGACAGATGCGCCCGGGCGGCGCGGCGGCCGCCGGGCATTCTCGAGCAAAACTATCACCGGCCCGCCCCCAGGGGGACGGGCCGGGTGCGCGCGGTGGCGGCTGGATCAGAAGTCGATGACCGCCGGGTCGGGGCCGAGACGGCCGTCCTCGCGGTCCAGCGCGTCGATCCGGGCGACGTCGTCGTCGGTCAGCTCCACCCCCGCGGCCTCGAGGTTCGAGACGATGCGCTCGGGCGTCACGGACTTGGGGATGACCACGAAGCCGTGGGCGAGGTGCCACGCGATGACCACCTGGGCCGGCGTCGCGCCGCGGGCCTCGGCGATCTCCGTGACCACGGGGTCGGCGAGGAGGTCGCCGCCCTGACCGAGCGGGGACCAGGACTCGTGGACGATGCCGTGGCGGCCCTCGACCTCGCGCAGCTCGCGCTGCTGCCAGTACGGGTGGGTCTCGACCTGGTGGATCACGGGCACCACACCGGTGGCCTCGATGATCTCCTCGAGCTGGGCGGCCGGGAAGTTGGAGACGCCGATCGAGCGCACCTTGCCCTGCTTCTGCGCCTCGATCAGGGCCTTCCAGGTGTCCAGGTACTTCCCCTGCGCCGGCTTGGCCCAGTGGATGAGGTAGAGGTCGACGTAGTCGGTGCCGAGCTTGTCCAGCGAGACGTCGAGGGCGGCGAGCGCCTCCTCGTAGCCCTGGTCCGAGTTCCACACCTTGGTGGTGAGGAACAGCTCCTCGCGGGCGACGCCGGACGCGGCGATGCCGCGGCCCACGCCCTCCTCGTTCCCGTAGATCGCGGCGGTGTCGATGTGGCGGTAGCCGGCGCGGATCGCCTGCTCGACGACGTCGGCCGCGACGTCGTCCTCGACCTGCCACACGCCGAGCCCGAGCTGCGGGATCTGCTGGCCGTCGTGGAAGGGGACGGTGGGCACACTGGTCATGAGGGAGCTCCTGGAAGGTCGGGGTCGGGCGGATGTGTCGGGTGCAACCTCGCGCGGGCGGCCGGCATTCCCGACGGCGGTCACCGGGCCGGGGCGCCGCCGTCGGGCGTGCGCTCCCCCGCGACGACGGCGCCTACCGCGCGGGCGAAGGCCGCGAACACCTCCGCGGGGTCGTTGGCCGTGACGAGCCGGGCGTTGGGGCGCCTGCCCCAGATGTCCCGCGTGTCGTGGACGGTGGTGCCGCGCAGCAGCTCCGAGTCCGCCTCGACATCGACGACGGTGGCCCGCGTGGCGATGCGGGCCTGGCCCGCGGCCACCTGGGCGGCGAAGAGGTCGTGCAGGTGGGCGATATAGCCCTGGTCGTAGTCGTGGTGGAACTCGAAGTAGAAGCGCAGCGCGTCGGTGAGCACGTCCAGGACGGGGCTGCCGGTCGCGGCGTCCGGTCCGGCGACCCGCGGCCGGTCCGCGGACCAGCCGACGGGACGGGCCCCGGCGTCAGCCAGGAGTCCGTCCAGCAGGGCCGGCGTGTACTCGATCCGCTCCGTGGTCTCGAGCGCGCAGACGATCGGCAGGCGGTCCTCGGGCAGTCCCTCGAAGGCCGCGAACACCTCCTTCGCGGCGTCCGGGTCCACCCAGGTGTTCCACTCGGCGGTGGGCGTGGTGTTGCCCGGATGATAGAAGGAGCCGCCCATGATCACGATGCCGCGGGCGAGGAACGGCAGGCGCGGCTCGGCGCGCAGCGCGAGGGCCAGGTTCGTCAGCGGCGCGGTGCAGAGGATCGTCGTCTCCCCGGGGTGGGCCCGCAGCTCGTCCAGCCACACGTCCACGGCGGGCCGGGGCGAGAGCCGCTCGGGGTGTCGAACGATCCGGGCATGGCCGAGACCGCCGTCGCCGTGGGTCTCCGGGGTGGTGACCGCAGGGCGGCGCAGCGGGGTCTCGGCACCGACGGCCACCTCGACGTCGGCCCGGCCGGCCAGGTCGAGCACCGCGGCCGTGTTGAGGGCGCAGTCCCGGGCGGTCGCGTTGCCGCCCGTGGTGGTGACGGCCGCGAGCTCGGGGCCGGCGCCGAGGCGGTGGGCGCCCACGAGGTGGAGCAGGGCGCAGGCGTCGTCGATGCCGGTGTCGACGTCGGCGAGGAGTCGGGCGGTCACGGCGGCCACTGTAGTGCCGTCGCGACCGCCCGACCGATCAGGCGCGGTCCTCCCTGGGTCCGCGGCCGCCGGGCGTCACGGGGTGGGCGTGCCGCCGTTGGCGTTCAGGGTCTCACCGTTGACGTAGCTGGACTCGCCCGAGGCCAGGAACACGTAGGCGGGTGCCATCTCCACGGGCTGGCCGGCGCGGCCGATGGGGGTGCTGTGGCCGAACTCGGGCAGCTTCTCCTCGGGCTCACCGTAGGACACGTGCTGCACCGTCCAGATGGGCCCGGGCGCCACCGCGTTGACACGGATGCCCTTCGGGCCGAGCTGCTCGGCCAGGCCCTTGGTGAAGTTGTTGATGGCGCCCTTGGTGGCGGCGTAGTCGAGGAGCCTCGGGTTGGGGTTGTAGGCCTGCACCGAGGTGGTGTTCACGATCGTGCTGCCCGGGCCCATGTGCTTCAGCGCGGCGCGGCTGAGCGTGAACATGGACATGATGTTGATCTGGAACGTCTCGTGGACCTGCTCGTCGGTGAGATCGGTCAGGTCATCGGAGATGAACTGCTTGCCCGCGTTGTTCACGAGGATGTCCAGGCCGCCGAGGCGCTGCGCCGCCTCGTCCACGAGGGCGGCACGGTAGTCCGCGTCCATCAGGTCCCCCGGCAGCGCGACGGCGGTGCGCCCGGCCGCCTCGATCGCCGCCAGGACGCGGTCGGCGTCGGGCTGCTCCTGAGGCAGGTAGGCGATGGCGACGTCCGCGCCCTCACGGGCGTAGGCGATGGCGACCGCGGCACCGATGCCGGAGTCGCCGCCGGTGACCAGGGCCTTGCGGCCGGTCAGCCGGCCCGTCCCCCGGTACGAGTCCAGACCGATGTCCGGGACGGGATCCGTCTTCACGTCCAGGCCCGGCTCGGGCTGGCGCTGCTTGGCGACGCGGAGCTTCGGGTGGCGGGTGCGCGGGTCGTCGTGGGCCAGCTGGGAGTCCTGCACGGGGATCGCGGGGGCGTCGTCCTTCTTCTCTGGAGTGGTCATGGGCCCGATGCTACGCGGCGCGCGTCAGAGGGTGACAAGGGACGGGGCGCGGCGTCGTCGGCGTGGCCCTGGCGGCGGCTAGGCGTCAGCGGGGCCCGCTGAGGCCGCGCAGGGCGCCACGGTGCTGGAGCACGTGCAGGTCCCAGCGCGAGCTGAGCCCCTCGAACAACCCGATGCCACGCCGGGAGTTACCTTGCTCGTCCAGGCGCGGCGACCACGCGGCGAGGCCCAGGGCCCCGGGCACGGCACCGAGCAGCGCGCCCGAGACGCCGGACTTCGCGGGCACGCCGACCTCGGCCACCCACTGGCCGCTGGCGTCGTACATGCCGCAGGTGAGCATCACGGACATCGTCTGCTGCGCCACCCACTCGTCCAGCACCCGCTCCCCCGTCACGGGGTTCGTGCCGCCAGCGGCGAGGGTGGCGCCCATGACGGCCAGCTGGGGTGCGGTGACCAGGACCGAGCACTGCGCGAGGTACCCGGCCACGGCCTCGCGGGCCGAGATGGGCAGCCGGCCGGCGTCGGCGAGCAGGTGGGCCAGGCCCAGGTTGCGGTCGGCGCGGGTGCGTTCGGCGTCGAGGACGTCCTCGCAGACCTCCAGCTCGACGCCGGCCAGCGCGCTGTAGCGGCGCAGCAGCAGGGCCGTCCGCTCGTCCTCGTCCCCGGCGGGCAGGAGGGAGTGGACCAGGATGGCGCCGGCGTTGATCAGCGGGTTGCACGGCCGGCCGTCGTCGTGCAGGGACAGGTGGTTGAACGACTCACCGGAGGGCTCGACGCCCACGTCCTCCAGCACGTGGTCCAGGCCGATCTCCTGCAGCACCACCGCGTAGGTGAGGGCCTTGGAGACCGACTGCAGCGCGAAGGCGTGCTCGGTCTCCCCGGCGGCGGCCTGGTGGCCGTCCACCGTGCACACCGCCACGGCGAGGCCGTCCACATGCTGGCCGGCGACGTCCTCGAGGTAGTCGGAGGGCTCGCCGCGGCGGTCGGACTCCACCTCGCCGAGCATCGCGCGCAGGTCGTCGTCGAATCGCGTCGTGTCCATTCCTGTCACAGTAGTGGACGGGCGCCCGGGTCGCGGGCGGGCACCGGGCCGGTCACGGTGTGTACTGGACCGGGCGTTCGGGCCCAGCGGCAGGCCCAGCCACCTCCAGCCGATGACCATGCCGGTGCACGCGGGCAGGAAGGCGATCGAGGACGGGAGCATCGTGGCGATCAGGGAGCCGATGCCCATCTTCCGGTCGTACCTCTGAGCCACCGCGATGATCAGCGGGACGCTACGCCTGCCGCGGCGGGTCAAAGCAAGACCCGGGGACCCGGGCCGGGGCTATCGTCGGGGGATGGACGTGCGGATCGGGACCTCCGGCTGGACCTACAAGCACTGGCGCGGGACCTTCTACCCGCAGGGGCTGCGGATCGCTGACCAGCTCGACCACTACACGGAGCGCTTCCGGACGGTCGAGCTCAACGGCTCCCACTACCGCTGGCCGGCGGACAGCACCGTCGAGGCATGGCGCGAGCGCCTGCCCGCCGGCTTCGAGATGGCCGTCAAGGCCTCCCGCTACCTCACCCACTACCGCAAGCTCAACGAGCCGCAGGACTGGGTGGAGCGCATCGTGCACACCCTGGACCTGCTCGGTGACCACGCCGGGCCGCTGCTGCTGCAGCTGCCGGTCCACCTGCACCGCGACGACGACCGACTCGCCGGGTTCCTCGGCCTGCTGCCCGAGCGGGTGCGCGTGGCGGTGGAGGTCCAGCACGAGTCCTGGCTGGACGAGGACGTGTTCGACCTCCTCGACCGGCACGGGGCGGGGTTCGTGGTCTCGGTGATCGCCGGGCGGGAGCCGGTGCTGCGCGCGACCGGCCGCCTCGCCTACGTGCGCTTCCACAACGCGGACCCGGACTGGCGCTACGGCGGATCGTTCCCCGACGCCGAGCTCGCCCCTGGGTGGGGCGGCTGCGGGAGCTGACCGGCGCGGACGACGGCGGCCCGGCCGGGGACGCGGCGGGCGCGCGCCCCGCCTACGTCTACTTCAACAACGACAACCACGGCCACGCCGCGTTCAACGCGCTGACGCTGCGCAGGATGGCGGAGACCGAAGCCTGACACGTGCCGAGCGCGTGCCTAGCGTGAGGAGGAAGCGGCGGCCGAGCGCCGCCGTCGTCCCCCGAGAGCACAGGAAGGCAGACGCACATGACCCTCATGCAGATCCCCACGGACCACGGCACGATCGGGCTGAACGTGGAGGAGGCCGGCCACGGGCGTCCCGTGGTCCTCATCCACGGCTGGCCGATGACCCTCGACTCCTGGAAGGACCAGGTCGCAGCCCTGTCCCCGCACTACCGCGTCATCACCTACGACCGGCGGGGCTTCGGCGCCTCGGAGAAGCCCGCCGGCGGCTACGACTACGACACGATGACCGCCGACCTGCACGGCCTGCTCACCGAGCTCGACCTGCGTGACGTGACGCTCGTGGGCTTCTCGATGGGCGGCGGCGAGGTGGCGCGCTACATGTCCCGGTTCGGCGCGGACCGGATCCACTCGGTGGTGTTCGCCGGCGCGGTGCCCCCGTACCTGCTGAAGACCGACGACAACCCCGACGGCCCGCTGACCGAGAAGCAGGCCGCCGAGATGCGCGCGGGCCTCGAGAAGGACCGCGAGTCGTTCTTCGACGACTTCACGACGACGTTCTTCTCCACCCCCAAGCTGGCCGGCCTGACCAGCAGCCTCAAGGTCACCGAGGAGCAGCGCCAGGAGGCCATCCGGATGGCGCTGCAGTCCGACCAGACGGCTGCGCTGGCCTGCATGGACGCGTTCGGAGCCACCGACTTCCGCCGCGACCTGCCGGCGGTGACCGTGCCGGCCCTGGTCCTGCACGGCGACGCCGACCAGATCGTGCCGTTCAAGGGCTCCGGCAAGCGGACGCACAAGGCGATCGACGGCAGCCGCGTCGAACTGGTCAACGATGCCCCGCACGGCTTCAGCATCAGCCACTCCGAGGAGTTCAACCGGATCCTGCTGGAGTTCCTGGCGGAGTGAGGGCGCGGGCGGGCGCATCCGAGTGCTGGACGCGACACGGCGTTCGTAGGGGGCGGTGCATGCCATTCACCACGGCGCCGACGCTCGCCTGTCAGGTTCGATCCGACGCCGTGATCACCCGGAGCGTGGGATCGGGCCACCCGGTCGGCAGACCCGCGCGTCAGCACGTGGAGGATGAAGCCGATGAGCGCGGTTGCCCCCAGATGGAGGCCTGCGGCCCGGAACGGGTCGATTCCGGACGGCAGGTGGGTGACCAGGAGCGCCAGAGTCAGCAGGAACCACAGCACCGCCATGAAGCCGCCCTTGGACCCGCCCTCTCGCGCAGCCGCGTTCTGCAGGAGGCCGCGCACGGCCACCCCACTCACCAGGGTGAGCACACTGAGCCAGATGATCCCGATGACCGTCATCGACGAAGCTCCCTCCACAGCGAGGCGCAACTACCGAAGCCGAGCAGATCCCCGGCCGGCCCCGCAGCGAACGGCCACGCTACGGGAAGGCACGCCTTCTCCTGCGCCTCCGACGTCACCGACGGCGTCGTGTCCCGGTCCCGTCCGACGTCAGGCAGGCGGCCCGATCCAGCGGGCACCTGATCGCACACCAGTCCCGTCGTTGCACTGTGCAGGTGGTGCTTGCGTGTGGTCGAGAACGTGGCCGGGGTGGTGAGGGAGAAGTGATGAAGCGCCAGCGAACGGAATCCGACGAGGTGTCGGGTGGGGGCGGTGCCCCGGAAGTCATCTCGCTCCCCTGGGCGACAGTGGGTCACCTGAGCACGGGTCTTGCCCTCATGCCGGGGGTGTGGCTGCTGTGGTGGTTGCTCAGCCAGGCCCTCGCCACACCTCTCGGTGGATGGTTCTCGCTGGGGCTCGCTGTGACCGCTGTGGTGGTCAGCTCGATCTTGGTCGCCTGTGGTGAGCGGCCTTTTGTGGTCGCAGCGGCCCACCCTTCCCCGGGCGGCTGGGGCTATGCCGTGTGGAGCTTCGTGGTTCCCCCGATCGTGGGAGGAATCGTCGGCTGGTTTGTCTCTGCGGGGGTTGCCGTGTGCGGCGCTGTCGCGATGTTCCTCGTCTTCGCCGCTGAAGCAGTGTGGGTGAAGGTCTGGAAGCCGGGCATGAGTGCGGCTGAGGTTCAGGAGGCATGGGGGAAGACCACGCAGATGACTCGAGACATGACTGCAGAAGACCGCAGGGAGAAGGGCTGGGTGAATCCCCCGAGGAAGTGCGAGGACCGGGACTGATGCACGTGTAGGTGACAGTCGTCGTCACGCCGCGTGAGCGGGCGTGTGGTCCATGGCCAGCTCGTACTCGATGGGGGTCAGCCGGCTCAGACGGTCTTGCCGTCGGCGGCGGTGATAGGTCCTCTCGATCCAGGTGGTGAGCCCCGCCCGCAGCTCGTCCCGGGTGGCCCATTGACATCGGTCGAGCACGCTCTTCTGGAGGAGCGCGAAGAAGGACTCCATGGCCGCGTTGTCCCCGACTGGGCTGACCTGGCCCATCGTGCCGATCGGCCCATGACGGGTGCGCGCGTCCTGAAAAAGTCCAGATCGGAACTGCGAGCCCCGGTCCGAGTGCACCAGGCACCCGGCCACCACGGCTGCACCGCCGCGGCGTGCGAGGCCTTGTCCGTGGAGAGATAGAGCTTCTCCTCACCCGTGAAGTGCTCCCTGATGTCGGTCAGCCAGTGCCTGTTCGGCGCTTCTGGAGCGGGCTGGCGCACAGACCGAGGTGCTGTCGATCCATGACGGTGAGATTCAGGCGCGTGAGAACGATCTGGATGCAGCAGGCACGTTCACCGGTGACGGGTTGGTCGCGGACGCCTCTGTCACGGGCCGTGGACGCTGATCGAGGCCGGTGTGGTCGAAGGTCGCACCTTGACGCCCTTCCGAGCGTCCGCACGGACCTGCGTGACGCCGGTGCTGACGTCGTCGACCAGGAAACCTGATCACCAGCCGCTCGCCCGATGACCTGCCTGTGATCTGCGCTACGATCGGGGTGTCATTTGCGTGCAATTCGACCCAGGAAGAGGTGATGGCATGAGCGTGACGAAGGGACTGCTTGTCAGGCTGGAGGCCCTGCCCGGCAAGGAAGACGAGGTCCAGGAATTCCTCGGCATCGGGCGAGGGCTCGTCGAGGAGGAGCCGGCCACCGTCGCGTGGTTCGCGATCCGTCTCGGCCCGTCCTCCTTCGGGATCTTCGACGTGTTCCCCGACGACGCCGGCCGCGACGCGCACCTGTCCGGCGCAGTTGCGACCGCTCTCGGCGAGCAGACCGGCAAACTGTTCAGCGAGCCGACGATCGAGAAGTTGGACGTCCTGGCCTCCAAGCTCCCCGCCTGAGTCCACGACCCCGTCGAGCGTGCCGCCGTCCGATTCTCAGATCGCACAGCGGCACGCTCGTCACGACGGGGTCACGTTGGTGGCTGCCTGCAGTGCGGCGGCGAGGTAGCCCGCGGAAGCACCGACGCCCTGATCCGCGACGTGGGCGGGCGTACCAGCTGCAACCACGGTCCCGCCGGCGTCGCCCGCGCCGGGTCCAAGATCGATCACGTGATCGGCCACCGCGACAACGCGCATGTCCAGCTCCGCCGCGACGACCGTGTTGCCCGCATCGACCAGCGTCTGCAGGTGCGCGACGAGACGATCCGTGTCGGCGCAGTGGAGCCCGGACGTCGGCTCGTCCAAGACGTACAGCGTGTCTCCGCGCTGCGCGCGCTGCAACTCGGTTGCGAGCTTGACACGCTGCGCCTCACCCCCGGAAAGCTCGGTTGCCGGTTGACCCAGCCGGAGGTAGTCGAGTCCGACGTCCGACAAAGCTGCCAGCGATCGAGTGATCTTCTCATCGCCCACGAAGAACAGGTTCGCCTCCTCGACGCTCATCGACAACACGTCAGCGATCGTGCGCCCGCGCCACGTGATCTCGAGCGTTGATGCCTTGTATCGGGTGCCGTGGCAGTCGGGGCATTCGGTGTACACGGACGGCAGGAAGAGGAGCTCGACCATCACCGATCCCTCGCCCTCGCAGGTCGGGCAGCGCCCGCCGGCGACATTGAAGGAGAAGTGGCCAGGCTTGTACCCGCGGGAACGAGCTTCCGGGGTGTCTGCGAATCGCCGACGTACGTGATCGAACAGCCCGGTATAGGTGGCGACGTTCGACCGCGGGGTCCGGCCGATGGGCCGCTGGTCGATGACGACCAGCCGCTGCACACCGGTGACGGGCCCGGCGACGCGCCCTTCGAGATGTTCCGGCGCATCCGCGAGCAGTGACTCGTCGCTGACCGGCTCGTCATCGCCCCGGACAGCCTGGCCAAGGCGATCGCCAAGCAGCGACGGAAGGGCCTGGCTGACCAGACTCGACTTGCCGGACCCGGACACGCCCGTCACCGCGGTGAAGACACCCAGAGGGATATCGACGGTGAGGTCGTGCAGGTTGTTCCGCGTCACGTTCTCCAGGCGCAGCCAACTGTGTGCCTCACGGGGTGTGCGAAGAGGGAGACCGCGGCCGCCGAAGAGGTATCCGCGTGTCACGGACTCCGTGACACCGGCGAGCCCGTCGGGCGGGCCGCTGTAGAGCACGCGGCCGCCGTGTTCACCGGCACCGGGGCCGATGTCGACCAGCCAGTCCGCGTGCCGCATCACAGCCACGGAGTGTTCGACGATGAACAGGCTGTTCCCTCGCCCCTTGAGTCCATCCAAAATCTGGAGGAGCGCCGCCACGTCCTGCGGATGCAGCCCCGCCGATGGCTCGTCGAGGACGTAGACGACCCCGAAGAGATCAGAGCTGAGCTGCGTCGCGAGCCGGAGTCGCTGCAGCTCGCCGCCCGACAGCGTCGGCGTCGTCCGACTCAATGACAAGTAGCCCAGTCCCAGATCGACCAGTGGACGAAGCCGCTGCAGCACCCCTGAAGCGAGCTGGACCGCAGCAGCATGCTTCTCTGGTGCTCGGCTTGCGGTGGGTCGCACATCGGAGGAGGCGGCCTCGTGGTCCTCCACGCGTGCGACGACTCCCGAGAGGATCGTGACAAGTTCCCGGAGCGGCAGTTGGGAGAATTCGGCGATGTCGAAGCCTTCGAACGTGACAGACAGCGCCTCGGGCTTCAGCCGCTTGCCATCGCAGACCGGGCAGATCGCAGCGGTGAGGAACTGCGCGACGCGCCGTTTCATCGAGGCGCTCTTCGTGTTCGCGAACGTGTCCAGGATGTATCGGCGGGCCCCGACGAATGTGCCCGAGTAGCTCGGCTCCACGCCTGCGTCGATCGCAGCTTTGGACTCGGAGAGCGTGAGCCGGGAGTGGACCGGTACGAAGGGGGTCTCATCGGTATACAGGATCCAGTCCCGGTCCTTCTTCGGAAGATCCCGCCACGGCACATCGACGTCGTAACCGAGGGCGACCAGGACGTCGCGCAGCTGGTGGCCGTGCCACGCGGTCGGCCAGGAAGCGATGGCGCGTTCACGGATGGTGAGCGATGGGTCAGGGACCATCTGCTGCTCGTCCACCGCGTACACGCGGCCGATGCCGTGGCATTCCGAGCAGGCCCCTTGGACCGTGTTCGGGGAGAAGTCCTCCGCATACAACATCGGCTGTCCATCCGGGTAGTCCCCGGCCCTGGAGTACAGCATTCGTACCAAGCTCGACAGTGTGGTGATGCTGCCCACGGTCGATCGGGCGTTCCCGGAACCCCGCTGCTGCTGCAGGGCGACCGCCGGCGGCATCCCCGTGATCGAGTCGACATCGGGCACTCCCGCCTGATCGATCAGGCGGCGGGCGTACGGTGCGACCGACTCCAGATAGCGTCGCTGAGACTCGGCGTACAGCGTCCCGAACGCCAGCGAGGACTTTCCCGAGCCGGACACACCGGTGAAGACGACGGTTGCATCGCGCGGCACCGTGAGGTCGACATCCTGCAGATTGTGTTCGCGGGCGCCGAGAACGCGAACGTCGGCCTGCACGGAGAGCTTCGGCGGCACGAACGAAGAGGATTCGACCATGGTCGAATGTTAGCCACGCACGGAACGGTCGGACGATCTGCGTCCGGAGGAGAGGGCTCCTGCACCGATGAGGGCCGACGCACCACTTCCCGTCTCCGGCAGGCGCGCGGCGTCGTCGTCGGCGGCGTGGGCACGGACGGCGGCGAGCGTGGCCTCGTCCATCAGCTCCACGATGGCCGGGACCAGCCCGTCACCGCTGATCGCGGTGATGGCCGCCGCACCGGCGGTCACGTCCGGGAGAAGGCGCCCACCGTGTGCACGGTGCCCGGCACATGGGGACACAGGGCGAGCACGGCCTGCGTGATCACGCCGAGCGTGCGCTCGGAGCCGATCATCCGCGCAGTGAGCTCGTAGCCCGTGACGCCCTTGACGGTGCGGTGCCCGAGGGACATCACGCTGCCGTCCGCGAGGACTGCCTCGAGGCCCACCACCGCCTCCCGTGTGACCCCGTCCGTGGCGCACAGCAGCCCGCCTGCGTTCATGGCGATGGTGCCGCCCACCGTGGAGCTGTCCTTCGACGCAGGGTCCGGCGCCGGAGGTGTCCACGGCGTCGGCGTCTACCTCGAGTCCTCCACGCGCGCCAACGTGCCCCTGGACGAGCGGCTCGAGTTCCGCGAGACCGGGCCCGTCATCGCCTACGGCACCGAGGACCTCACCGGCATGTGGTGGGTGGCCTGACCACGCCCACCCGGCGCGTGGCCGCCGCGCACATACCCGCGGCCCGGGAGTGACATCATGGACCTCGGCTCGTGCTGATACCGGATCTCGTGACGTGACACCGGGTATCGTGAGCCACGCCACTACACTGTGTCTCCACTGATAAAGGAGCAACCCCCCATGCCGACCCTGCGAACCCTCCCCCTCTCCGCCGCCACGCGGGAGGACCACCTCGCCCGCCTCCGGGCCACCAGCCCGGAGGCCCCCCTCGACATCCTGATCGTGGGCGGCGGCTCCACCGGCGTGGGCGCCGCGTTCGACGCGGCCACCCGCGGCCTCGACGTGGGCATCGTCGAGGCCCGCGACTGGGCCTCCGGGACCTCGTCCCGCTCCTCCCGCCTCATGCACGGTGGCCTGCGCTACCTCGAGATGCTGGACGTCAAGCTGGTGTACGAGGCGCTGCGGGAGCGCGACCTGCTGCTCACCCAGACCGCGCCCCACCTGGTGCGCCCCCTGCGCTTCGTCTTCCCGTTCTTCCACAAGGTGATCGACCGCGGCTTCATCGGCGCCGGCGTCACCATGTACGACGCCATGCAGTCGCTCGGCCGCCGCCGCGCGATGGGCGCGCACCGCCATCTCAGCCGCCGCTCCATGGCCGCGACCTTCCCCTCCCTCGACGACGAGAAGATCGTCGGCGCGGTGGAGTACGCCGACGCCCAGTTCGACGACGCCCGCCTGGCCATGATGCTCGTGCGCTCCGCCGTGGACCACGGCGCCGTGGCCGCCAACTACACCGCCGTCACCGGCTACCTGCGCGGCGACGACGGCCGTGTGCAGGGCGTGCGTGTCCGCGAGGAGACCTCCGGCGAGGAGTTCGACGTGCACGCGCGCGCCGTCATCCTGGCCGGGGGCGTGTGGACCCAGGAGCAGCAGGAGCTGGCCGAGGCCGACGGCGGCCTGGAGGTGCTCGCCTCCAAGGGCGCCCACATCACCGTGCCGCGCGACCGCATCCGCGCCGACGCCGCCACCGGCGTGATCACCAAGACGGAGAAGTCCGTGCTGTTCCTCATCCCGTGGGACGAGTACTGGGTGATCGGCACCACGGACACCCCGTGGGCGGAGGACGTGGCCCATCCGGCCGCCACCGCGGACGACATCGACTACATCCTCGAGCACGCCAACGCGGTGCTGAAGGAGGACCTCACGCGTGACGACGTGATCGCCACGTACGCCGGCCTGCGCCCGCTCCTGCAGCCGGTCACCGGATCCGACGGCGGCTCCACCAAGATCTCCCGTGAGCACACCGTCACCGAGGTGGCCCCCGGCCTCACCGCCGTGGCCGGCGGCAAGTGGACCACGTACCGGGCCATGGCCGAGGACGTCGTGGACTTCGTGGTGCGCGAGACCCACCCGACCCGTCCCAGCCTCACCGAGCACATCCCCGTGCTCGGCGGCCTCGGCTACTCGGAGATCGAGGCGGAGGCGGACCGCATCGCCGCCGACTACGGCCTGGACGAGGCCCGCGTGGACCGGCTCCTGTTCCGCTACGGCACCGTGCTGCGCCACGTGCTCGACCTGATCGACGCCGACCCGTCCCTGAGCGTCCCTCTCGCCGAGGCGCCGCGCTACCTGCGCGCCGAGATCGTCCACGCGGCTCGGGCCGAGGGCGTCGTCCACCTGGACGACGTCATCGAGCGCCGCACGCGCCTGTCCACCGAGGTCCGCGATCGCGGCGTCGCGGCAGCCGAGGAGATCGCGTCCCTCGTGGCCCCCGAGCTGGGCTGGGATGAAGAGCGCATCGCCGGTGAGATCCGCGCGTACAAGGACCTCGTCGCCGCCCGCCTCCGCGGCGAGACCGCCCACGACGACGTCACCGCCGCCGCCGCGCTCGCAGCCGCCGACGCCGCCCCCATCCACTGAAAGGAGCCCGTCCATGGGCACGATCTTCCTGCATGAGATCGCCGGCACGGCGATCCTCCTCCTGCTCGGCGTCGGCGTCGTCGCCAACGTCGTCCTGACGAAGACCAAGGGCAACGGCGGAGGCTGGCTGCTCATCAACTTCGGCTGGGGGCTGGGCGTCTTCGCGGGCGTCTACGTCGCTTCCGCGACCGGTGCGCACCTGAACCCCGCCGTGACCGTCGGCCTGCTCGTCAGCGGCGCCGAGGAGTACGCCCCCGGCATCGCCGTGACCCTCGGCACCACGCTCGCGTACTTCGCGGCGCAGCTGATCGGTGCCTTCCTCGGCGCGGCCCTGGCCTGGCTGGCCTACCGCGACCACTACCGGGCGGAGACGGACCAGGGGGCGATCCTGGGCACCTTCGCCACAGGCCCCGAGATCCGCAACCCGCTGTGGAACATGGTCACCGAGGTGATCGCCACGTTCGTCCTGGTGTTCGTGATCCTGCTCTTCGGCTCCACCCCCTCCGGGCTCGGCCCGCTCGCGGTGGCCCTGCTCGTCGTCGCGATCGGCGCGAGCCTGGGCGGCCCCACGGGGTACGCCATCAACCCGGTGCGCGACCTGGGCCCCCGCCTGTTCCACGCCGTCGCGCCGATCCGGCACAAGGGCAGCTCGGACTGGGGCTACGCCTGGGTGCCGATCGTCGGCCCGCTCGTCGGCGCCGTCCTGGCCGGCCTCGCCGCGCCTCTGTTCGTCTGAGCGGTCTGCCCGTCCAACCCCGGCGGGCACGTTCCCCTGCGGGAACGTGCCCGCCACCCCCACACCCCCGTGACCACCTACGAAGGAGTAGGACATGACCACCCCCCGCTACGTGATGGCCATCGACCAGGGCACCACGTCCACGCGCGCGATCCTCTTCGACCACAGTGGGGCCATCGTGTCCACTGGTCAGCGCGAACACGAGCAGATCTTCCCGCGCGCCGGCTGGGTGGAGCACGACCCAGTGGAGATCTGGACGAACACCCGCGAGGTCATCGGCGAGGCCCTGGCCCGCGCCGAGGTGACCCGACACGACGTCGCCGCCGTGGGCATCACGAACCAGCGTGAGACCACCGTGGTGTGGGACCGCAACACCGGCAGGCCGGTGTACAACGCCATCGTGTGGCAGGACACCCGCACCGACCGCCTCTGCGAGCGCCTGGCCGGCGACGTCGGCGCGGACCGCTACAAGGAGCGCGTCGGGCTGCCCCTGGCCACGTACTTCTCCGGCCCCAAGGTGGCCTGGATTCTGGAGAACGTGGACGGGGCCCGGGAGGCCGCCGAGAACGGCGACCTCATCTTCGGCACCACGGACTCGTGGCTCGTGTGGAATCTCACCGGCGGCGGCGAGGGCGGCCGGCACGTCACCGACGTCACCAACGCCTCCCGCACCATGCTGATGAACCTGGACACCCTCGACTGGAACGAGGAGATCTGCGCGGACATGGGCATTCCGATGTCCATGCTCCCGGAGATCGTCAGCTCCTCCGCCGAGGTGGGCACCGTGTCCGGCCAGCAGCTGCTGCGCGAGACGCCGATCACCGGCATCCTGGGCGACCAGCACGCGGCGACCTTCGGCCAGGCGTGCTTCGAGGTCGGCCAGGCCAAGAACACGTACGGCACCGGCAACTTCATGCTGATCAACACCGGCGAGGAGCCGGTGCACTCGGACAACGGCCTGCTCACCACGGTGGCATACCGCATCGGCGACCAGAAGCCGGTGTACGCGCTGGAGGGCTCGATCGCCGTCACCGGCTCGCTGATCCAGTGGCTGCGGGACAACCTCGGCATGATCGGCAGCGCCCCGGAGGTCGAGACCCTGGCCGCCGGTGTGGAGGACAACGGCGGCGTGTACTTCGTCCCCGCGTTCTCCGGCCTCTTCGCCCCGCACTGGGACGCCGCGGCCCGCGGCGCCATGGTGGGCATGACCCGCTACGTCAACAAGGGGCACATCGCCCGCGCGGCGCTCGAGGCCACCGCCTTCCAGAGCCGCGAGGTCCTGGACGCCATGAACGCGGACTCCGGCGTGGACCTCACCGAACTGAAGGTCGACGGTGGCATGGTCGCCAACGAGCTGCTCATGCAGTTCCAGGCGGACCTGCTGCGCGTGCCCGTCGTGCGCCCCAAGGTCATCGAGACCACCGCCCTCGGCGCCGCCTACGCCGCAGGCCTGGCGGTGGGGTTCTGGGCGTCCCAGGACGAGCTCGTGGCCAACTGGGAGGAGGACAAGCGCTGGGAGCCCACCATGGACGAGGAGGAGGCTGAGCGCGCCCTGCGGCTGTGGAAGAAGGCCGTGGAACGCTCCCGCGACTGGGTCGACGAGGACGTCGTGACGGCCCAGGGCTGAGCCGTCCGGCCCGTCGGCTGGTCCGGCCGGCCCCGGTGCGCCACGGGCCGGTCCGGGCCGACCCTGCCCCTCCGGAAGGACCCCGTGCAGGACTACCTCGCCTCCCTCGTCGACGGACGCCCACCGTGCGGTCTCTGATCGGCACGGCAGCCATGGCCGTGATCGGCTTCGTCCTCCGCCCCATCAGCTCGCTCCTGGCGATGGCTAGATCCGTGGCCTTCGCCGTGTGGCGCCCGTAGCAGGCTTCGCCTGGTACATGGGTGGCCCCGCAGACATGTACGCCGCGCCGGCCATCCTTGGGACCCTGTCCTGGGTTGGGATCATGTTTGTCCGAGTCCGACACGCCTGATCTACGGCACCGCGACACATGGCCGTGGCGGCGACGGGTGAGGACCCAGGCCACGTTCATGCTGCAGCAAGCGGCTCCTGCCGAAGTCAATCCGTGCGGATGATGCACCAGCACTCGCTGAACCGTCGCGCACGCAGATCATCTCGCCGCATCCAGATTTCGAGACTGGAAGCGTCACCGAACCAGCCATTCAAGGTGGTCCACGATTCAATCTCGGCGAGGAGGACGTAATCGTCGCCCTCGGCCGCCAGCGGCAACGCGGCGGGCAAGATCTCCTCTCGTGGCCCCAAGTCCCCGGTGGAGCTATGACCCAGCAAGCGCGTGGAAGGAATGGGGTGCGGCTCCCGCTGGGCAGGGTGGCGCTGCGCCACCCATGCAGAGTCCAGCTCATCGATGGCCGCGTCAGCCGCCGTGAACGTCCCGTCCGTCAGCCCGTCGAAATCCAGAGGCGAGGGGATCGTCCAGCCTGGATAGAACAGTCCGAGCTGAGCCGTTGAACCAGGTGCATTGGAGTCGTCATCGCATTCGACGAGAGGTGGACGGGCCTGACTGGGGTCGTCCGCGTGCCATGTGACCAGCCAGCCTCGCGCTTCAACGTCGTCCGGTTCATACCCATAGGTCTCCAGATCATGGAAGACCTGGATGTACCCGTCCTCCGGCAGCAATTCCGCGGCTTCGTCAGGCCAGCCGCGCTCCTTCGGATCCCCGAGCGCAGCGTGGGCATCGCCCAGGTGGAAGGTCGCGACGTGGGCCATTGCTGAGCCTGCGGCGGTCCGAGGCCACCCCCCGAGTGAGACGGCCGGCCCGCCCAACCAGCTGATCCGTGCGCCCGTACGCCAAAGATCATCCACGTCGTCGCGGCCCGCGGAGAAGGAATTCTCGCTGAACACTGGACTCTGTCGCGGATGGAAGACCGCCGGGTCCACCCCTGCCTCAACCAACCAAGCCACAGCTGCGCTGCGCATTCCGTGAATCGGTACCGACCCCGCCATGAAGAACTCCGTTCAGACAGCCGCCTGCCCTCGCCGGTGCGCGAGGGCAGGCGGGCAATGAAAATCAGGCAATCAGATGGTCACACCCCAGTGGCGAAGAAGTGCAACCCCGATCTGGTGCTGCTTTGTGTAGCCCTGCCTGTGAACCCAACCGCGCCTTCCCGGTCGTCCTCCAGGCACGCAGAAGCCCCCACACCGACATGGTCGGTGCAGGGGCCTCTGCTCGGCTCCCCCGGTTGGATTCGAACCAACAACCCTTCGCTTACGCGGGCAAGTCGTATGGTGCCCGCCAGCTCGACTCGTCTCGACTGATTCGCGTGACCCATTGCGCCGGCACCCACGCATTCCGCGGGGCAGCGTCTGGGGCCGGGATCCAGTGCAGGAGCACGTGCGTGCGAGACCACCGGGCTGCCTTCGCATCCACAACCTCGTCAGGCAGCTTCACCCGGACGTACGGCTCACGCCGGTACAGGGCACTGCCGATCTCGTCCACGGACTGCCACGCCGGCCCATCGAACACCTCAACTCCGCCTGCAAGCACCAGCCGAGGAAACATCACCGCGTGGACGGGATAGGCCACAGCCGCCATCGCGGGCGCTCAAGCCGCCCCGCACCCCGGCTGCCCGGACGCCCGGGCGGGCCGCGCCCGCCGACCGCTCGCTGCGCTCCCGGCCGGCGGGCCCAGGAGCCGACACACTCGCCCCCGACAGAGCGCCAAAAATCAGAAACCGCCCGCCTTTCGGCCCACGGGGTTCTGTCCAGACTTTTGCCCACCCTCAGAACCCTTCCCATGGTCCTTCCCCCGAGCGCGCCAAAAGGGTCTGCCATGAGTTTGCTTGACACGAGTTATCAGGCGGCGGCAGCCGCCTGGACTGATTGAACCATCTCGAACTCGACAGGGGTGAGCTTCCCGAGACGGGCCTGCCTACGACGGCGGTGATAGGTCCGCTCGATCCAGCTCACGATCGCGAGCCGGAGCTGGTCGAAGGACTCCCAGCGACGCCGATTCAGCACGTTCTTCTGCAACAGCGCGAAGAAGGATTCCATTGCCGCGTTGTCCCCAGCAGCACCGACCCTGTCCATCGACCCGACCAGGCCGTTGACCCGGAGCGTCTCCACGAATCGCCTGGCTCGAAATTGCGATCCTCGATCCGAATGCACCCGGCAACCCTGCACCTCGGCCTTGCCTCCACGCCGGGCCAGAGCCATCTGCAGGGCATCCACAGCCAGCTACGAGCTCATCCGCCGATCGATCGAGTAGCCCACGATCCGGTTCGAGAACACGTCCTTGACCGCGCAGAGATAGAGCTTGGAATCCCCGGCCCAATGCTCTGAGATGTCCGTGAGCCACAGCTGGTTCGGCTTCTCAGCGCGGAACTCACGACGAACCAGATCATCATGAACGGCAGGGCCAGGACGCTTGCCCGAGCCGCGACGGATCGAGTGGCAGCAGCGGACCTTCACGAGCCGACAGGCCTTCAACACCTGATGGTCCGACACGGCCAGGCCACGGCCGCGGAGCTCATCAGCCAGGAACCGGTATCCGAACTCCGGGTCATCGGCATGGGCATCGAGGGCGGCGTTGGCGGCATGCGCGTCGGACCATTCCCGCTCGCTGACAGGTTCGGCCAGCCACTGGTAGTAGGCCTGACGGGAGAACCCGAGGACCCGGCAGGAGAGTTTCACGGGAATCCCGTCGCGGGCCAGGTCCTTCACGACGGGATAGGTCATTTTGGGGACTGACCCAACTTCAGGTTCGCCTGGGACAGATACGCGGCCGCACGCCGTAGGACCTCGTTCTCCATCTCCAACTCGCGGTTGCGGCGCTTGAGAGCCTTCAGCTCCTCGTTCTCAGCCTTGGTGATGCCGGGCCGGATCCCGGCCTCGACATCATCCTGGGCCAGCCAGCGCCGTAGGCAGGACTCGGCGATGCCGAAGTCCTTAGCGACCTGCGCGATCGGCATCTGACCCTTACGGGCGATCGCGACCACGTCCTGGCGGAACTCTCGGGGGTATGCAGCGGGCATGGGGTCATCCTTCCAGCAGTCCCTCCCGGGACCACAGATCAGATGTCAACCAAACTCACGGCAGACCCGGAAGCCAAGGCTGAACGTCGGCGGAAGGTTCTGGTCGGAGCGGGAGCGCTCACCGCCATCGCCGTGGTCGGCGGGCTGGTGACGCTCGCCGTGATTCAGAATCCTCCGCCCCAGGCTCGGGAGGACATTGAGATCGCCGGGCTGCAGACCTTCGAGGGGCTCAGCGCTAACCACGTGAGCACCCCTGTGGACTACGAGCAGTCGCCGCCGGTGGGTGGCGATCATGCCAGCGCCTGGCTCAACTGTGGGGTCTACACCGAACCGGTACCCAACGAGAATGCCGTGCACGCTTTGGAGCACGGTGCCGCCTGGGTCGCCTACGATTCCGAGGCGCTCTCACAGGAGCAAGTCGATGCCCTGCGGACGGCCCTACCGGCCGCCTATGTCGTCCTGGCCCCCTACGAGGGCCTGGATTCGCCCATCGTGCTTTCGGCCTGGCAGGCGCAGGTGGCGGTGGATTCCCCGGAGGATGAACGGATCGAGCAGTTCGTGGCCGAGTACTGGCAGTCCCCCGACGCGCCTGAGCCCGGGGCGGCCTGCACCGGCGGCCTCGACGCCCCTGGTCGGATCGCATAAGCGCTCTTCCCGACACCGACCGTCCGGTCCGACAGGATCCACGTTGAGGCGAGCCCTGCTGGTCCTCCCCGTCGGCGTGGTCCTCAGGGCCGTCGGCCGGGCTGAGGGGCGGCTGGTCACACCTGCGTCATCCCTGCCCGTAAAGGAGTCCGCGGGCCTCCGTGGCCGGCGATCTTCACGGAACCTTCAAGGTTGAGCCCTTCACCCGCGTCGGCGGGGCGGTCTACGGTCGATGGCAGGGCGGGCCGGCGAAGGCCGGTGCGTCGGATCAGATCGACGAAGGAGCACATCATGACCCATCACGTGAGCGCCATGCTGGACACCTACCCAAAGAATGTGGGCAACATCGACCGGCAGAAGCTGGCCGAGTGCATCCAGGCCTGCTTCGAGTGCGCCCAGACCTGCACGGCCTGCGCGGACGCCTGCCTGGCCGAGGACATGGTGGCCGACCTGAGGCAGTGCATCCGGTTGAACCTGGACTGCGCCGATGTTTGCGCCGCCACAGGCCGGATGCTGTCCCGGCAGACCGGCAACAACGTCGAGACCACCCGCGCCCTGCTCGAGGCCTGCCGGGCCGCCTGCAAGACGTGCGGGGACGAATGCGAGAGCCACGCCCAGATGCACGAGCACTGCAAGGTGTGTGCCGAGGCCTGCCGCCGGTGTGAGCAGGCCTGCGCGGACCTGCTCGTCACCCTGGGTTGAGCCTGCTGATGACCGTTCCCCCTTGAGGGCGGCCAGTCGTCCATGACGCGCGCAGGGAACCCGGACCACCGTGCTCCCTCGCCGCGGAAGGCTCCCATGGACTCGGAGAAGTATCAGAGGGTCAGGAACGGTGCCGGATTCGTCGCGGCGCTGGGCCAGAGCGGGGGCAGCACCCCGGCGGCCTTGCACCTCTACGTGATCGACAAGGATGCCTACTCCGGCCCAGAGGAGATGTTCGACCTGGTACAACAGGTGCGCACACGTATCATCACCAGCCCCAGCTTCGACGGTGAGCGCGTCATGGGGGCCATCCTGTTCGAGAACACAATGAACCGCCAGGTGGAGGGTTCCCCCACGGGCGACTACCTGTGGAACAGCAAAGGCATCGTGCCCTTCCTCAAAATCGACCAGGGCTTGGCCCCGGAACAGCAAGGCGCCCAGCTCATGAAACCCATCCCGCACCTGGATGACTTACTGTCTCGAGCCGTCGAAAAGCACATGTTCGGGACGAAGATGCGCTCGGTCATCAAGCTGCCCGGGGACGGGGTGGGCTCCGTCGTGGAGCAGCAGTTCGGGCTCGCCCGTCAGATCCTCGTTACCGGGCTGGTGCCCATCATCGAGCCCGAGGTGGATATCCGCAGCCCCCGCAAGGCCGAGGTGGAGGACCAGCTCAAGGCGGCAATCCTCGCCCAACTGGACAAGCTCGGAGACGACCAGTCGGTCATCCTCAAAGTGACGCTGCCGGAGCGGGCGGACTTCTACCGCGAGTTCGTGGACCATCCCCGAGTGATCCGCGTCCTGGCCCTGTCGGGCGGCTATACCCGGGCCCAGGCCACCACCCTGCTGGCCCGCAACCACGGCGTGATCGCCAGCTTCTCCCGCGCCCTGACCGAAGGGCTGAGTACGGCCCAGAGCCCAGCGCAGTTCAATGCGGTGTTGGATGAGGCCATCAACGCGATCGCGACGGCCTCTCGCACCTGACCGGAGGCCATAGGACCGCTGCGGTAGTCCGCGGCCGCCGAAGCGGTGTCCGACCACCCCCCCCCATTCCTGGGGCCGGGCACCGCCTCAGCGGCGTCTGCCGCGCAGTTCAACGGGCAGCCACCGAGGAGCGCACGAAGTCCTGGCGCACCCCCACGGCGCGGTCGGTGCGCCGGATGGACTCGCCGCCGTCGTCGACGGTTCCGGTGAGGGCCCGGATCGCGTCGATGTTCTCGGGGACGACGATCGCCTGGTTGTCCACCGTGTAGGTGTAGTACAGCTCGTTGCCGTCCACGGTGAGGATGTCTTCCCAGAGGGCCACCTCATACATATCACCCCGGGGCCGGCCCAGGTCCTCCATGAGTTCCACGGTGCTATTGACCGCCACGACGCCGTCCGAGCGCCGGACGAAGGCGATCCGCGGCATCGCCCGGAACGCCTCCAACACCTCCTGCTTCTCGGCCGGGCGGGTGAGCTCGATCGTCCAGTAGTGCAGGTGGTTCTGAGTGTGGGCTCCCTTGGCGGCCATGGTGACCACGTCCAGGTCCGGGACCACCGACTGGGCGTCGGGCCCCTGATGGCTGGGGATTCGGCCCTCGGGGACGATGGTGTTCATGATCCCGGAATGGTCCGATTCCCACGGATCGGTGGCCCGGCGGATGAGCACCCCCCGGGCCTTGGACAGCAGTCCGACGTCCTTCAGCGCGGTAAGGGCCCGGACGGTGGCGGTGGTATTGCAGGACACCACCCGGGTGCTGTCCCGGCCCAGGGCGGTGGCGTAGTTGGCGTGGGCGACGAAGGAGTGGCCGGTGAGATCGTGCTTCTCCCCGCCCTGGAACACGGATTTGACCCCGTGGGCACGGTAGAGCTCCAGGTTGCCGGCGCCCACCTGGGCCGGGGTGCAGTCCACCACGACGTCAACGTTCTCGAGCAGGTCGTGCAGGCCTCCGACGACGGGAAGGCCGGCATCCGCCATCACCGGTAGGGCCTGCTCGGTAGAGGCGTAGACGGGGATACCCTTCCCGGCCGCAGTCGCGATCCGGTAGTCAGCGATGACGTCACTGACTCCGACCAGCGCCATGTCCTCCTGGGCCCGGACCGCGTCGGCGACGCGTTTGCCGATGACCCCGTACCCGTTCACCGCGACCTTGATCTTGTCCTGCATGCTCGTCTCCTTTCCTGGAGGACCCGTTCCGGTTTCGGGGTCTATCGCCAGCCGCGTCTCACCGGATGCCCGCAGCGGACGACGGTGCTCAGAGCTTGTCGAGCATCTGTTGCATTTCGGTGATCTCGGCCTCCTGGTCGGCGATGACCTGCTCGGCGAGCTGCACGGCCTGCGGGTTCTGGCCGTCCTTGGCCTCGTCCTTGGCCATGTCCACGGCGCCCTTGTGGTGGGCGGTCATCTGCTCCAGGTACAACCGGGCGGCCTCGGTGCCCTGGGCCTGGTCGAGGGCGGTCATGTCCTCCTCGGACATCATCCCGGACATCCCGCCGTGGTCCATGCCCTCCATACCGTCCATGCCGTCCGTGTCCACGGGGTCTTGGCCCCAGGCGGTGAGCATGGAGTTCATGCGCTTGATCTCCGGCCCCTGGGCGTCGATGACCTTCTGGGCGAACGCGGCCACCTCCGCCGGGACGTCATCCTTGGCCAGCAGCATCTCGCTCATCTCAACGGCCTGCTGGTGGTGCGGGATCATCATTTGGGCGAACATCACGTCCGCGTCGTTGTGCTCGGCGGAGACCTCCTCAGCCGAACCGGTCGCCGTGGTGGACGGTGTCGCGGTGGCCGTGGCCGCAGGGGTGGCGGCCGGGGCGGAGCTGGTCGCAGTGGCCGAGGCCTCAGCGCCGGCGTTCTCGTCCTGGGCGCCGGTGCCGCAGGCGGTCAAGGTCAGGGCGGAGGCCAGGGCCAGGGCGGTCAGCGTCATGGTGCGTTTCATGGTGGGTCCTTCCACAGTGGGTTGAGGGTTCATATCAGAGTTCGCGCCAAGAGGCGCGATCAGGAGGTCGCGGGTTGAAGGGCAGCCTCCGGCCGGGGGGCGCCGAGGGGGGCCAGGTGGCCCGGGTCCAGGTTGATCCGGCGCAGCAGTTGGGCGTTGAGGGCGACCACGATGGTGGAGGCGGACATCAGGATCGCGCCCACCGCGGGGGAGAGCACGAACCCGATCGGGGCGAGCACGCCGGCGGCCAGCGGCACGGCGAGCACGTTGTAGCCGGTGGCCCACACCAGGTTCTGGATCATCTTGGTGTAGCTGGCCTGGGAGAGCTCGATCATCGACAGCACCGCGCGGGGGTCGTTGCTGGCCAGCACAACGCCGGCGGACTCCATGGCCACGTCGGTGCCGGCGCCGATGGCGATGCCGACCTCGGCCCGCGCCAGCGCCGGGGCGTCGTTGACGCCGTCGCCCACCATGGCCACGGACAGTCCCCGGGACTGCAACTCGGTGACCTTGGTGTCCTTGTCCTGGGGGAGGACCTCGGCGAAGACCTCGTCGATGCCCAGGTCCGCCCCGACGGCCTCGGCGACCTGACGGGCATCGCCGGTGATCATCGCGACCTTGATGCCGCGGGCGTGCAGGGCGGCCACGGCGGCCCGGGACTCGGGGCGGACCTTGTCCTCCACGGCGACCGCGCCGATAACGGACCCCTCGCGCAGCACGTGCAACACCCCGGCCCCGCGCGCGGTCCAGGAGGCGGTGTGCTCAGTGATCTCCGCCGGCATGGTCAGGTTAAGCTCGCGCAGCATGTTCGGGCCCCCGACGAGGATCTCGGAGCCGTCCACGGTGGCGCGCACCCCGCGGCCCATGGCAGCACTGAAGTCCGTGCCGCGCTTGCGCAACGTGCTGGCCTGCGGGTGCTGCCCGGCGGCGGTGACGATGGCCCGGGCCACGGGGTGCTCGCTGTCAGCCTCGGCCGCGGCGGCCACCGCCAGCAGTTCTGCCTCGGACACGCCGGGCATCGCGGTGACGGCGGTGACGACGTGGGCGCCCTCGGTCAGGGTGCCGGTCTTGTCGAACAGGACCACGTCGATGGTGCGCATCCGCTCCAGGGCCATCCGGTCCTTGATCAGGACCCCGGACTTGGCGGCCTTCTCCGTGGAGAGGGCGATCACCAGCGGGATGGCCAGGCCCAGGGCGTGCGGGCAGGCGATGACCAGCACGGTCACGGTGCGGGTGACCGCGTCGGTGGGCTGGCCGATCGCGGTCCACACGATCGCGGTGATGATCGCCGCAACCAGGGCGAACCAGAACAGCAGGGCCGCCGCCCGGTCGGCCAACGCCTGGGCGCGGGAGGAGGATTCCTGGGCGTCGGCGACCATCCGCTGGATCCCGGCCAGGGTCGTGTCGGTCCCGACGGCGGCCACCTTCACCCGCACGGTGTTGTCGGTGGCCACGGTCCCAGCGACCACCGTGTCCCCGGCCTGGCGCAGCACGGGCTTCGACTCCCCGGTGATCATCGCCTCGTCGAACTCCGCGGCGCCCTCGAGGATGGTCCCGTCGGCCGGCACCCGGGCCCCGGCCCGCACTAGCACCACATCGCCCACGGCCAACTCGGTGATCGGCACGGTGATGGTGTCACCGTCCACGACCTTCTCGGCCTCCTCCGGCAGCAGCGCCGCCAGCGCGTCCAAGGCGGAGGAGGCCGCGCCCAGGGCGCGCATCTCCATCCAGTGGCCCAGCAGCATGATGACCACCAGCAGCGCCAGCTCCCACCAGAAGTCCAGCATCAGGTCCCCGATGCCCAGGGTCGTGACCCAGGAGGCGACGAAGGCCACCGTGATGGCCATCGCGATCAGCAGCATCATCCCGGGCTGGCGGGCGCGCAACTCGGTCAGCCCGCCCTTCAGGAAGGGCATGCCGCCATAGAGGTAGATCACGGTGCCCAGCACCGGGGCGATCCACGCCGAGCCCGGGAACTCGGGGACGTGGTAGCCCAGCAGCTGCCCGACCATGTGGCTGAAGAACACCACCGGGATGGAGAGCACCAGTGAGACCCAGAACCGGTTCTTGAACATCGCGGTGGAATGCCCGGCGTGCTGACCGTGGTCGTGGACCTGGTGGTCCTCGTCCAGGGCCGAGTGGGCGTGGCCCTGGGGCATGGCCTGCCCGTGGGTGGCCGCGTCCGCGGGGTGGTGGGCGGCATGGTCGGTGTGGTTGGCGTGGCCGGCGTGGGGGTTCGGGTCTGGGTGTTCGGCGGTCTGGTCGGTGGGGTGATCGTGGTGGTGCGGGGTGCTCATGGTGTTCCTTCTGCTCGGCGGTCTGTTCGGCGACCGGCTCGGCGGTGGGGCGCCGACCTCGAGGGGATGGGTCGGTTAGATCCGGACGCGGTAGCCGGCCGCTTCGATGGCCGTCCGCACGGAGTCCGCGGAGGCGGGCCCGGTCACGGTGACGGGGGAGGCCCCGCCGGCGACCAGTTCGACCCGGACATCGTCCACCCCGTCCAGGGCGCTCACGGCCTCGGCGACGGAGCCCACGCAGTGTCCGCAGGTCATGCCCTCCACCTGGTAGGTCGCGTCGCCGGCGCTCGTCCCGGTTGGGTCGGCACTCTGGTGCCCGGCGGGGGCGGTGGCGTCGGCGGCTGGGGCGCAGCACGAGCAGCCGTTGGTGGCCCCCGGCAGCGGGGTGCGGGCGGATTCGGTCATGACGGTCTCCTTCAGGTCTGAGGGCGGCGCCGGACGGCGCCTCTCCTCTTGGTATATACCCCCCGGGGGTATCATTCAAGGGGTGGAGCGCCGGTGTTCACGGTGGATAAACGGGTGCGCCGGTAGGTGGGCTGGTCGGGGGGCTGCTTGGTGGGCAGGTCGATGGTGAACGTCGCCCCGGCCGTGGTGGAGGTGGCGCTCAAGGTGCCGCCGTGGGTCTGGATGAGAGCTCGGGAGATGGCCAGGCCGACCCCGGAGCCGCCGTGGTCACGGTCGCGGGCGGTGTCCCCGCGGTAGAAGCGTTCGAAGACGTGCGGCAGGTGCTCGGGAGAGATCCCCTCCCCGGTGTCGGTGACGCTGAGCGTGACCCCGGACGGGCTTTGTCGGGCCTCGAGGGTGACCCGGCCCCCGGCCGGGGTGTGGCGCAGGGCGTTGGTGAGCAGGTTGCCCAGGACCTGGCCCATGCGCTGGCGGTCCACGTCCACGGCCAGGCCCGGATCGGCGTCCATGGTCAGGGCCACGCCCTTGGTGGCGTAGGCCTCCTTGTGGGCCTCGGTCGCGGCATGCAGCAGCCCGCTGACCCCTTGGGGGCTGCGGTCCAGTTCGATCCGGCCCTCCTCGGCGCGGGAGACGTCGTTGATGTCCTCCACCAGCCGGGTCAACCGGGCCAGCTGCTCGCCCATCAGCTCACCGGTGGGCTCGTCCCAGTGGGACACCCCGTCTTGCAGGGCCTCGTGGTAGACGGTCAGCACGGAGACGGGGGTGCGCAGCTCGTGGGCCAGGTCCGAGAGCATCCGTCGACGGGTGTCCTCGGTGCGCTGAAGCCGTGCGGCCATGGTGTTGAAAGACCCTGCCAGCTCCTCCACCTCGGTGCCGGCGCCCATGGCCGGCACGCGGGTGTCGTACCGTCCACCGGCCATGGCCTTGGCCGCCTGGGTCAGGGCGTTGATCGGACTCTGGATCCGGCGGGCGACATGCCAGGTCAATGCCAGACAACAGATCAAGGCCGTGGCCAGGGCCACGCCCAGGGTCCAGAAATTGGCGTCCCGGTAGGCCTGCTCCACGTGCAGCATCTGGGCTGCATCGTGTCCGGCCCCGGCCTGTTCCAGGTGCTCGTGGAACAGTGGTGGGCCGGCCAGGGAGGCCACCACCACCGCGGCCAGCACGCTGGCCCCCACCACCAGCAGCTGGGCGAGGAAGAACCGGGCCGCTAATCCTTGGTAGCGCCGCCGGCCGGTCATTGCTCCGCCATCCGGTAGCCGACCCCGCGGACGGTGTCGATATAGCGGGCCGGGTCCGCGTCGAGCTTGCGGCGCAGGTTCTTGATGTGCACGTCCACGAGCCGTTCATCGCCCACCCAGGCCGGGTCCCAGACGATATCGATCAGCTGGCGCCGGGAGAAGGCCTGGTGCGGGCGCCCCGACAAGGCGGCCAGCAGGTCGAACTCCGTGCGCGTTAGTTGCACCACCTGGCCCGACACGCGGGCCTCGTGGGCGGCCAGGTCGATGACCAGGTCACCGCAGACCCGTTCCGGTTCGGGGGCTGACACCGTTGTGCGCGGCCGGCGCATGACCGCCCCCACCCGGGCGACCAGCTCCCGGACGCTGAAGGGTTTGGTGATGTAGTCATCGGCCCCCACCGCCAATCCCTCCAACCGGTGGTGCTCATCGCCGCGGGCGGTGAGCATCAGCACATAGCACTCGGAGAAGGCCCGCACCCGCCGGCACACCTCGATCCCGTCCAGCCCGGGCAGGCCCAGGTCCAGGACCATCACGTCGGGCTCGTGAACCCGGGCGGCCTGCACTGCGGCCGGGCCGGTGTGGGTGAGGGCCACCTCGTAGCCGGCCCGCTCCAGGTAGGTGGCCACCATGCGCGCCAGCGGCTTCTCGTCATCGACCACCAACACCCGGCCGGCCGCCGGACCAGTCCCAGTGTCAGTCCCAGTGCCAGTGCCAGAGTTCATGGGTCCAGTCTCGCTCTGTCTCGCGCCCCGGCGGCTCAGAACGGTGCCGGGGCGGGGAATCTTCATCGAATCTTCAAGGCAAACCGCCCCATCCCGGCGCGTCACCGGCCGACAATGGTAGAAGCCCCGCCTTTTGGCCCGGGGCGGAAAGGCTCCATGACCCCCCTGACCCGCAGAACCCTGATCGCCGGCGGGCTGACCCTGCTCGGCGCTGGCACCCTCACCGCCTGCGCCGCGCCGAACCCCGCGACATCCCCGGCGGCCGGCACCGGCACGCAGGGCACCGGCACGGCCATCACCCACGTCCATGCCCTCACCCGGGACCCCGAGTCCGGTGAGGTGCTGCTGGCCACCCACCAGGGCCTGTTCCGGCTCCAGGACGGGGAGCTGACCCAGGTCGGTCCGGTCGTGGACTTCATGGGTTTCACCCTGACTCCCGAGGGCCGCTACCTGGCCTCGGGTCACCCCGCGCCGCGCACCGACCTGCCCGAGCCGCTGGGCCTGGCCGAGTCCACCGACCGGGGCCAGAGCTGGACGGTGCTCTCCCGCGGCGGCGCATCCGATTTCCACGCCCTGGCCGCCGGCCCGAACGGGGTCCTCGGCTTCGATGGGCAACTGCGCGCCAGCACCGACGGCCTCACCTGGCAGAGCCTTGAGATCCCCGTCGCCCCGGCATCGCTGGCGATCTCCCCCCAAACCGGGACCGTGCTGGCCACCACCGAAACCGGCATGTTGCGCTCGACCGACCACGGCGCGACCTGGACCACCCTGGACACCCCCCAGCTGATGCACCTGGTCGCCTGGGCCGATGACACCACCGCCGTGGGCGCCGGCACCGAGGGACACCTGCTGACCAGCACCGACGCCGGCGACACCTGGACCGCCAGCGACCGCCCGGTCGGCACGGCCACCGCCCTGGGAACGGGCATCACCGACGACGGGCAGACCGAAGCACTGCTGGTCGTCGGCTCGACCGTGCTGTCCACCACGGACGGCGGGAACACCACCGAATCGCTGCTGTGACCTCCTCCCGCCGCCCCCTGTCCGGCTGGCCTGCCCTTCGAACCGTTCTGGGCACCCTCGTGTTGATCCTGGGCCTGCTCGGGATGCACGCTGGTACGGGCACCAGCGCGGCTTGGGCCGCCACCGGTACGGCCGCCGCCACAACTGTTCATCACCTCGGGCCGGGGGCCATCGGTCCGGCCGGCATGGTGCCCGAGGTCGTGCTCCCGGCCGAGCCTGCCGGGGATGAGGCAGCCGACCCCGGGCTGCCGGTCTGTGCCCTGGAGGCCGTGGACGATACCTGCGCCTCGGCCCTGACCAAGGCACCTGTCGTGTCCCACTTGGCCTCCCGGGCCCTCCTGCCTAGCCCCGGTGGGGGACTGACCGCACCACCCCTGCCCTGGGTTGCCCATTTCCGGCCCCCGTGGACCCTTCACTGGCTCAACTGGCCATCAGCCGCACCTAAAGCCCCCGGCCGCGCCCCACCGGTGAGCGCAGGGTCCGCCAATACCTCCGGGTGACAGCGGCACGCAGCCCCGGTACGCCACCGGCCTCACCCAGCAACTGATCAGCCATGCCCGGCCCCGTCGCGCCCGCCTGCGACACGGGGCCGGATGACGGAAAGAAGAACCGATGACCTCCTCACTGACCACCCGCCGCACCTTCCTGGGCGCCTCCGTCGGGGCCCTGGCGCTGGCCGGGCTGGCCGCCTGCGCCGATCCCGCCATCAGCCCCCAACCGTCAGGGCGCATCCTGCCCACCGACCCGCTGGTCGCCGAGTACGAGAAACGACGCGCCGCCTCGGGCACCACCGTCACCCACCGGCTCTCCGCCGCACCCCTCGAGACCTCCCTCCAGGGTCGGGGCCTGACCACCTGGGGATACAACGACGGCCTCAACGGGCCGCTGCTGCGCGCCCAGACCGGGGACCTGCTCAAGGTCAGCGTCGCCAACGACCTGCCCGAGGACACGAGCGTGCACTGGCACGGGCTGGCCCTGCGCAACGACGCCGACGGAGTCCAGGGGGTGACCCAGGACCCCATCGCCGCCGGAGGACGCTATACGTACGGCTTCCGGCTGTCCCATCCGGGCACGTACTGGTACCACTCCCACTTCGACACCCAGCGCGAACGCGCCCTGTACGGGGCCCTGATCGTCGAGGACCCCAACGAGCCCCTCAGCTACGACCAGGAATGGGTCGTGATCCTGGACGACTGGCTCGACGGGATCACCGGAACACCGCAGGACGTCGTCGAGGAACTCTCCGCCGGGATGGACATGTCCGGCGACATGGAGGGCATGGCCGGCATGGCGGGCATGGACCACGGGTCCATGAGCCAGGACAGCTCCTCGGGCATGCCCATGAAGCACATGCTCATGGGCGCTGAGAGCGACTATCTGGGCGGGGACGCCGGCGACGTGAAGATCCCCGTGCACCTGTTCAACGGCCGCCCCCCATCCGACCCGGACACCTTCTCCAGCACCCCGGGCAACCGGATCCGCCTGCGCTTGATCAACGCGGCCGGAGACACCGCCTACCGGGTCGGGATCCCCGGCCAGGAACTGACCATCACCCACACCGACGGGTTCCCGGTCCAGCCCCGCCAGGCCGATGCCGTCGTCCTGGGGATGGGCGAACGCCTGGACGTGCTGATCACCCTCGGCGACCAGGCGGTGCCCGTACTGGCCCTGCCCGAGGGCAAGACCGGCCACGCCTACGGCATCATCGCAGCCGGTCCAAAGACCACGCTCTCCGGTCGGCTCCCACAGACCCTGGGCGGAACCGTGCTCGATGGCAGCCGACTGAAGGCACACGAATCCGTCCTGCTCCCACCCAAGGACCCGACCAGGACCCACGAGGTACGCCTCACCGGGTCGATGATGGAGTACGACTGGGGCATCAACGGGCGACGCTTCGACCCGGCCAACCCCTTCGAGGGCGCCTTCGAACTCCGGTTGGACGAACGCGTGCGGGTCACGATGACCAACGACACCGACATGTGGCACCCCATGCACCTGCACGGCCACACCTTCCAGCTGGCCGACCATGGCGCCCGCAAGGACACGGTCATCATCAAACCCCGGCAAACCATCGTCTTCGACTTCGAGGCGGACAACCCGGGCCAGTGGCTAACCCACTGCCACAACGCCTACCACGCCGAGGCCGGGATGATGGGCGTCTTCTCCTACATCCACTGACCCTCCCGCCCGGACCACACCCCTCCATCCACGGGGGGATCGCACGGTGGCCGCCCAGGAAAGAACATGCCTTTATCGCTCTCCCCCACCCACCGTGCCCAGCCCGCCCGAGACCTCTGGCCCGGCACCCCCGTCCTGACCCGTAGGAGGAAATAAATGGGCGAGTACTTCGCTCAGACGGTCCAATCCGGCGCCCTGCTGCTGGCCATCCCCCTGGCCGCCATCGCCGGAATCGTCTCCTTCCTCTCGCCGTGCATCCTGCCGCTCGTGCCCGGATACCTGGGCTACGTCTCCGGACTGTCCGACCCCACCCGCCCGGACAACCGCCGCCGGGTGATGACCGGAGTGGGCCTGTTCATCCTCGGCTTCGCCGCCGTCTTCACCCTCTACGGGGCCGCCTTCGGTCTGATCGGCGGCTGGTTACTGCGCTGGCAGGACCTGCTGATCCGCATCCTCGGCGTCCTCGTCATCCTCATGGGACTGGCGTTGATGGGCATGCTCACCTTCCTGCAACGGACCACGACCCCCTCCTTCACCCCCCGGACCGGCCTGGCCGGAGCCCCACTGCTGGGCCTGGGCTTCGGCCTGGGCTGGACACCCTGCATGGGACCGACCCTCAGCGCCGTGCTGGCCCTGAGCACCACCACCGGAGGGGCATGGCGCGGGGCCCTGCTCGGCTTCGTCTACTGCCTGGGACTGGGCATACCCTTCGTGCTCGTCGCCAGAGGCCTGGGCTGGGTCAGCACCGCACTGGGCTTCGTGCGCCGCCACATGCGCGCCTTCAATATCGCCGGCGGCACCCTGCTCGTGCTGGTCGGCGTCCTGATGGCCACCGGAATCTGGACGGCGTGGATCTACCAACTCCAGAACCTCGCCGGAACCTTCACCACCCCCGTCTAGGGCGTGTTGCTAAAGGAATCGGGGAGGTGGGTGCGCAAGTCTGAGGGCATGTCGAGTCATGCCATCTCAGACGAGCTCTGGGCCGTGATCGGCCCACTGTTCCCGGAAGCGAAGACCACCGGGCGCCCGCCCGTGGATCGGCGCACGGTCGTGGAGGCCACCGCGTGACGGTTCCGCACCGGGGCGCCGTGGCGGGATCTGCCCGAGAGGTTCGGGAACTGGAACTCGATCTACAAGAACTTCAACCGGTGGGCCGCCCAGGGGGTGTGAGAGCAGGTGCTGGAGAAGACCCAGTCCATGGCCCAGGCGGCCGGGGAACTGGACTGGGTCGCCTCAATCGATTCCACGATCGTGCGCGTCCATCGGCACGGTGCGACCCTGCCCCGCACCACAGGGGGCCTGGATCAACTACAAGACATCAGGGGACGAGCCGGCTGATCATGCGAACG
>ERZ501028.25-NODE-25-length-38626-cov-5.637500_pt1 | contig 38626 bp, 33 predicted proteins | sample MGYA00248895_ERZ501028 | MGnify/ENA primary metagenome ERZ501028 (study PRJEB25958, sample SAMN03398576) | human skin metagenome | study: EMG produced TPA metagenomics assembly of the Human Skin Microbiome Metagenome (human skin metagenome) data set.
GACCCAACCACCCTATTGACCGCAAAACTGCGCTGGGTACCTTGGAGTGATTTTTCAATCAAACCGCCTCTGTATAATGCAACGACCAAAAAAGCCACCGGCGCGGATTTTAAACCCCTATATCCCAATGGTTTAAACTTGATTGATTACTCAGATGATGGCTGGGCAGCAGAAGTGGGCTTGGGTAAAAAATTAAGTAATCAATGGGCGGTATCAGGCTCAGTGGGTTGGGATAGCGGCGCGGGTGATCCCACCACCACCTTAGGGCCTGTCGAAGGTCATTGGAATGTGGGTCTAGGCGCCAAGTACAATGTTACACCCGAAGTCGCCGTGTCAGCAGGCGTGAAATATTTGATGTTTGGCGATGCCAAATCAAAAATCCCCAATGGCGACTTAGTGGGTGATTTCCAAAACAACGATGCTTGGATTTATGGGCTGCGTTTAACTTATCAGAAAAAATAAGTCTCATAAAAAAAGCCTATCACATCGATAGGCTTTTTTTTATGTCGAACCATTAATCGCGATGTTTACCATCCATCTCTAATCCTAACATGTCAAGCAAGGCTGCCATGCTTGCAGATACCGTGATATTGGGGTTGGTGACCAAACCCAAATAGCGTTGCAACTCAACGGGGGTATCCATATTAATTGGCTGTAAATCTTGATTGACTAACGTCTGCGGTAACACCGACCAGCCTAGCCCAACCGATACCAACATACGAATCGACTCCAGCGGATTGGTGCTCATCGTGGCATACGGTTTTAAGTTATATTTGGCAAATTCGGCTAAAGTGATTTGACTGGTAAAGGTATTGGCGGCGGGTAAAATCGCTGGATAGTTGGCCAATTGCTCAAGCGTCACGTTCATTTTATGCGCCAGTGGCGATAAAATGCCGGTCACAAAATGCAGCGGATCTGACCATAGCATATGATAATTTAGACGTTTATCATACACAGGGGGTAGCGTTAAAAAAGCCAATGACAAGTCGCCATCAAGGACTGCTTTATGCGCTTGCTCAGAATCGACAAAATGCACTTCAAGCTGTACTGCAGGATAGCTTTGGATAAATTGTTTGAGGACAGCTGGCAGATGATGTAAGCCAATATGATGACTGGTACCAATAATCAGTTTGCCTGATACCGTTTGCTGGCGGTTTTTAAGATTAATTTTTAGATTATCGTAATCATCTAGCCAGCGTTTGGCATGGGGTATCAAGTCATGCGCCGCTTGGGTTGGGATAATACCACGACCCACTGTATCAAAAAGGGTGACATCAAATTCGTCTTCTAAGTTTTTGATACGCTTACTTACTGCAGGCTGTGTAATAAATAATTTATCAGCCGCCTGCGAGATACTACCTGTTTGCATAACCGCTAAAAAAGTATTTAAATTTGTGGTATTCATCTTTCCCCCAACAATAAAATCCTACCATTTGATATAAATAAAAGTTTCATTCTTTAAAAAATACATTAAATAAGATTATAAGACAACGTATGCACAAATACAATTTATTTAATCGTCCAATACATTCCTAAAATTTTTATAAAATATAAAAATCATCAATTAAAATTATCATTTTTCTTTGTTATAATGGCGTTATTGTGTACCCAATTACTACGCCCTTTTATAAAAAAACCATAGGATATGTGTCATGGCAGCGCAAACGCTTTATGATAAACTTTGGCAAGATCACTTAGTCAATCAACGAGACGACGGTTCTAGTCTTATCTATATCGACCGTCATTTATTACACGAAGTCACGAGCCCGCAAGCATTTGAAGGCTTGTCATTGGCAAATCGTGACCCTTGGCGTTTGTCAGCAAACGTCGCCACCCCTGACCATAATGTCCCGACGGTGGCGAGCGAACGTAAAGAAGGGGTGGCAGGCATTAAAGATGACGTCTCTCGCTTGCAAGTAGCCACACTCGATGAAAACTGTGCCAAATTTAACATCACTGAATTTACCATCAATGACGTGCGCCAAGGCATTGTGCATGTGGTAGGCCCAGAACAAGGTTTGGTATTACCTGGGATGACAGTGGTGTGTGGCGACTCACATACCGCAACCCATGGTGCGTTAGGCTGTCTTGCCCACGGCATCGGTACCAGTGAAGTTGAGCATGTATTGGCAACACAGTGCCTTGTGCAAACCAAGATGAAAAATATGCTTATCAAAGTCGATGGCAAATTGGGTGAAGGTGTCACCCCAAAAGACGTGGTACTAGCGATTATTGCAAAAATCGGCACCGCGGGTGGCACAGGCTACGCCATTGAATTTGCAGGCGATGTGTTCCGTGACATGAGCATGGAAGGACGTATGACCGTGTGTAACATGGCGATTGAAGCCGGCGCGCGCGTTGGTATGGTAGCCGTTGATGACACCACCATTGAATACGTCAAAGGTCGTCCCTATGCGCCTACCGGTGAAATGTGGGATAAAGCCGTGGCTTACTGGCAAACCCTACACTCAGATGGCGATGCTGTATTTGATACCGTCATTGAGATGGCAGGCGCGGACATCGCACCCCAAGTATCTTGGGGCACCTCCCCTGAAATGGTGGTGGATATCAGCGCGCACGTCCCTACCCTAGATGCGGCAAAAGATGACGTCCAAAAAGACGCTTGGACACGCGCTTATGAGTATATGGGTTTGACCGCAGGCCAACCGGTCACTGACATCAAAGTCGATCGGGTGTTTATCGGCTCTTGTACCAACTCACGTATTGAAGATATTCGCGCGGCGGCGGCGGTTATCAAAGGTCGCAGAGTCGCAGATAGCGTCAAAGAAGCGATTGTGGTAGCCGGTTCTGGGTTGGTTAAACAACAAGCAGAAAGCGAAGGGCTAGATAAAATCTTTACCGCAGCGGGTTTTGAATGGCGGGAGCCAGGCTGCTCGATGTGCCTCGCCATGAACGCGGATAAATTGCAGCCAAAAGAACATTGCGCCAGTACCTCGAATCGTAACTTTGAAGGTCGTCAAGGCAATGGCGGACGCACCCATTTGGTCAGCCCTGCCATGGCCGCCGCTGCCGCATTAGCCGGTCATTTTGTTGACGTGAGAAATTATTAAGGTAGAACTATGAAAAAATATACCCTTGAGCAAGGCATTGTCTGCCCACTAGATCGCTCAAACGTGGACACTGACCAAATCATTCCAAAACAGTTTTTGAAATCTATCAAACGCACGGGGTTTGGTGCCAATTTATTTGATGAATGGCGTTATTTGGACGAAGGCTATCCTGGTCAAGACAATAGCAAACGCCCCATTAACCCTGATTTTATTTTGAATCAGCCCCGTTATCAAGGTGCTAACATTTTGCTTGCGCGTAAAAACTTTGGTTGTGGTTCAAGCCGTGAGCATGCCCCTTGGGCACTCGAAGAATACGGTTTTCGTACGGTGATTGCGCCAAGTTTTGCCGATATTTTCTACAACAACTGCTTTAAAAATGGCATGTTGCCAGTGATTTTAAGCGAAGATGCGGTCAGTGAATTGTTTGCCGAATGTTTTGCTCAAGATGGCTACCAATTAACCGTGGATTTAGAAAAGCAGCAAGTGATTTCACCCTCAGGTAAAAGCTATGCGTTTGACGTCGATGAATTTCGTAAGCACTGTCTGCTCAACGGTTTAGACGATATTGGTCTTACCTTACAGCAAGCTGATAGCATCAAAGCGTATGAAGAGAACGCCAAACAATCACGCCCTTGGGTATTTGGCACAGGCGCGGCTTAAAATGCTGCTTGGTTAGGTAAATGTCCACTGTTAGTAGCGTTTCATCATTGATGATTTATCATTGATAGTTTATCCATCATGTATCCCAACCTGCGTATAAGCCGCGTATAAAAAAGGCATTTTTTGACAAAGGCATTTTTTGACAAAGGTTGGCATATTGGTTATGTTAGTCACATTTTAGCGTGCCTATGACTGTGTTTAAATCATGGCATCATCCGCCATGATTATCATCGTCTAACTATGGCAGGCACCCTGTTACTGCAATATTTTAGTTGCCTTTTTTGATTTGAGGGAATAACGACCATGATGTTTACGAAGCGCTTTTTTCGCCCTGACTGTTTGCCTGTTGTAGGTATAGCCATTGCGATTTGTTCGGCAGTGGCGCTATCTGGCTGTCAATCAATGACAAAGCAGCCAAGCGCACGCGCCAAACCCTCAGTGGTAACAGCGCCGCAACCGATTGCTGCAGGCAAAAGCACCCTAAAATGTACCGGCATTTATGCCTGTGAAATCAATCGTATTGGCACGTTGTCAGTTATTAATCAATCGACTCACACCCCGAGCGCTACACTTGGCAACCATAGCCAAGAGACTAGCCCAGTGACCGTCACACCTTTGATGAGTAAGCCGCAGAGCAAATCTACTATACCAAATTACTTGGTAAGTTTTCCCAGTGGTCAGCACGTGGTTGCCACCCGTTTTTATTTGGATGAGGATTTGACGACGGTTGAAAGTTTTAGTTTTATCCATCGTTTTGAAAGCGGTAAACGCTATGAGCTCAAAGCCTACCGCCAAATTCAAAAGACCGATTATAGTTTGCTAGCGCAGTCTGCCCCAACGCCCCTGTGTATTGATTTGTATGAAAATGCCAAACTTACCAATCAATGGTGTAAAAAACCTAATCAGCAAGGCGCTTTATCGAATGAATTTATAAAGATTGCTTTATAGATGCGCCTTAAAGCGTGACGCAAAAAAGCGTCATTCAATAATGCCTGATTCGATTATTTTTTAGAAACTAACAAAATTTTAAAAGCTGCGTTGTCAGCAAAAAGTTGTGGATTAACGTGAAGGAAGTAACATGACAAAACAGATCGCCGTATTACAAGGTGATGGTATTGGTCCTGAAATCATTGGACAAGCTGTCAAAGTATTGGACAAATTAATCGAGCAAGGCTTAGACGCTCGCTATGAGTATGGGCTGTTAGGTGGCTCAGCGTATGATGCGCATGGCTCACCCTATCCAGAAGCTACCCAAACCCTGTGCCGCAAGGCTGATGCGGTATTGCTCGGTGCTGTCGGCGGCCCACAGTATGATAGCCTTGAACGCTCAGTGCGCCCAGAGCGTGGATTACTGGCGATTCGTAAAGACTTAAATCTATTTGCCAATCTTCGCCCAGCCATTCTTTATCCAGAGCTTGCCAATGCCTCAACTTTAAAACCTGAGGTGGTATCTGGGTTAGATATTTTGATTGTCCGTGAGCTCACCGGCGATATTTATTTTGGTGAACCACGCGGTATTCGCACGCTTGAAAACGGTGAGAAAGAAGGCTATAACACCATGAAATACAGCGAATCAGAAATTCGCCGTATTGCCAAAGTCGCTTTTGAAGCGGCACAAAAACGCGGTAAAAAACTCTGCTCAGTTGATAAAGCCAACGTACTTGAGACCACAGAGTTTTGGAAGCAGATTTTCACCGAAGTCGCTGCCGAATACCCAGATGTTGAATTGACTCACATGTATGTCGACAATGCAGCGATGCAGCTGGTCAAAGCCCCAAAACAGTTTGATGTGATTGCCACTGGCAATATTTTTGGCGATATTTTATCAGATCAAGCCTCGATGCTGACTGGCTCTATTGGTATGCTACCATCCGCGAGCTTAAATGACACAGGCAAAGGGCTATATGAACCATCGCATGGTTCTGCCCCTGATATCGCCGGTCAAAATAAAGCCAACCCATTGGCAACCATTTTGTCATTGGCGATGCTGTTACGTTATAGCCTCAATGATGAAGCCCGTGCCACACAGGTTGAGCAAGCAGTGCAAAAAGTATTGCAGCAAGGGTTACGCACAGGCGATATCTTTGAACAAGGCACCACGCTGGTTTCTTGTTCAGACATGGGTGATGCGGTCATCGCTAACTTATAATCTTTGATTAGCCTAATTTTTATCTTGCGTGAAAGGCAGTGTTAGCTGGTCTAACCTGCCTTTTTCTATGGCATTTTTACCAACATTTTTTTGAAAAATTTGTAAAATCCTGCTTATCTTCAACCGAGTTTTGCTATAGTATGCCATTATCGTTTCTCTAAAACCTCGATGACCTTCCATCCTCCCTTGCTAAATTTTTCTTAAATTTCAATGACTATGTCTTCTTATTATAAAATTTTACCTTGCTTTACAAGCATCGTGCTTGCTATCAGTTTATCTGCCTGTCAACAGTCACCCAATCAAGCGATGGATGTACCTACAGTTCCGACAGCAAGTACTACAGCTAGTACTGCAGCCAGTACAACCGCAAGTATCGCTGCCTCTTCGCCTGCCCCAACACTAAAAGCCAATGTCAGTCAACAGTTTATTGGCACAAGCTTGGTGCAGCAACGACTGAAACAAGCCTTGCCAGAGATTGCCTATACCACTGATAATTTACCGATGATTGCCCAGCAAGTAAACCAAGTGAGTTGGTCACCCAAAGGCGCTATTGAATTAAAAACCATGCCTGCCTCTGCGGTGGTGGCGTCACAAGCCGCATCAACCCCGCCTGCCTCAGCGACCCCATCTGTGACGGGTTTTCAATCAACTATTGACTATGCTGCGCTCAAACAATCGGCTAATGACAATCCGTCATCCGTGGCTGACAAAGACACGTTACCATCAAAACAAGTGTTCATTAAGCCTGATGAACTGCTGGTATTTAAGACCCAAGCCCTGCTTAACTGGCATGGGCATAGTGTGGGTGCACTGACAGGAATAATGAATAAAAATACCATCAAAGCGATGCAGATTTTTCAGCAAAAACACAATCTGCCCGTAACCACCACGATGAATGAAGCCACTTGGTCAGCGTTAACCAGCAACGAGACGTTAAATAAGCAGCCGATTTTTATCAATTATCAGCTAACGCGCGATGATTTGGTGATTACCAAAGTGCCCAGAGACATGCAATACAAATCAGCGCGTGAAGCGGTAGCTGAAAAATTTCATATGAGCCAAAAGCTGGTGAGTCGATTAAACCCCACCACGCCACTCAAAGCGGGTAACATTATCACCGTCTACAATCCTTATCAGCCCAATATGACAGAAGTGACCAAGGTTGTGAGCGATAAAAAGAAAAACATTCTATACGCCTATGCCGCTAGTGGTGAGCTCGTTGCAAGCTACCCAACAACCGTGGGTTCTAACTACACCCCCTCACCGTCTGGCAGTTTAAAAGTTAAAAACCGGGTATTAAACCCCACCTATAATACTGATTTTTCTTCCAAAGAAAAGTGGCTACCACCAGGACCCAACAATCCTGTGGGGCGCGCTTGGATTGGGTTATCAAAACGGAGTTATGGTATTCATGGCTCGCCTGAGCCTGAGTTAATCAGCGCACAAAAATCACACGGTTGTGTGCGTTTGACCAATTGGGATGCGCTAAGTCTGTATGGCACGATAGCCGATGGCGCAGACGTGGTATTTGAATAAGTTTATATTGTATAGGCGTCAACTAAACACCCCAAAATCTGGGGTGTTTGGTTATTACGCTTCCTGTCGCCAAACTTGTTTTCGCAAATCCTGCTTGGTTTGTCGCCGCTGTTTTTTGCGGGCGATTTCGACATCGTCTTTTTCATGCAGTCCGCCTTTTTGCAAAAGCGGATTTAACGCCAAGTAATTACGGGGTTTAACAGCCAAATTGGATTGAGCGATTGACGGATTTTTCTCCAGTTGCTCGCCCAATTTAATTAATTGTTTTTGGTTTTTCATGGTTTATCCTTAAAACTTTATTTATCGATATGCAAATTTTTTTATAAAAAAACCAGCGACAGGAGTCACTGGTTTTTTAAAAGGCTTAAGGTAAAAATTAAGCTGGGATACGAAGCACTTGACCTGGATAGATTTTGTTTGGGTCAGAGAGTAATGGTTTGTTGGCTTCAAAGATTTTGTTGTATTGGTTGGTATCGCCATACACTTCTTTTGAAATTTTTGACAGCGTATCGCCTGATTTCACTGTGTACATACGAGATTCTGGCTCTTGCGTCGCAACCGTGATGTTGTCTTCCACTTGTGCAACATACTGTACATTACCTGCCGCTAGAATGGCTTTTTCGCGCTCTGCTTGGTTGGCGGCAGAACCATTAATGGTTACTTTGTCAGTGTTACCGTCATAGTTGACTGATAGATTGTCAATTTTGGCATTTTGTTGGATACGCTGAATCAATAAGTTCGCAATCTCTTGTGCAGATGGCTCAGTAGCGGCGGCAGGCGCTGCGGTTGGTGCAACATTTGATGCAGGTGTCGATGCTGGCGCAGCGTCTTTGTTACGATGAAAGATTTTATCACCGATGTCTTTTGCAAAACTAAATAGTCCCATTTGTTTTTCCTTATGTTGTAATATTTTAATGCACAATTTTTAATGTATGGTTCGTTGAAACTCTTAAATGATCGTTTCAACACCTCAAATGACTAGAACGACCTCAAATCACTACAACGATAATCGTGTTAATGATGGCGTTATTCTAGTTGCCCTCTAGATTAGCAAAAACTTAAATTGATGAGCATAAGTATTTAGTAAAGGAATGTTACTGATTGCAAGTATCCTTTCATTTATTACGTCATTTATTACGTCATTTATTACGCCAATTTTCTATGCCATTTATGCCATTTATGCCATTTATTCCTTTAGGGGATAATGGAGAAAAACACAAAAGTGGCTAACATGACCAAATGGATGATGCCATGTAAAAAAGTGGTGCGCCCGGTACTTAAAGTATTGATGGTTATCATCAGCGTAATAACCAGCATTAGCCCTTCTTTGGCAGACAACCCAAACATGACGGGCGTTGCTGTGAACATTGAATAAAGCGCGATAACAGGAATTGTCAACGAAATAGACGCCAAAGCCGAGCCTAGTCCCAAATTTAAACTGTTTTGCAGCTGGTTGTTGTAGGCAGCTTTTACCGCAGCAATAGATTCAGGCAACAGTACCAAAGCAGCAATAATAATCCCTAGCACAATTTTTGGCATACCCATCGCCAGCAGCGCCGCTTCCATCGCAGGCGACAACATCTTAGCAAGACCTACCACTGTCACCAAACTGAAAAACAAAAATCCCACACTCATCGCCGTGGTTAGCGCATTATCACTGTGATGCTGATCATCTACACCGTCGGCAATAAAATAATCTCGGTGACGAATGGTTTGGGTAAAGATAAAGGCGGCATACAAAATCAAACAGCAAATCGCTACAAACATTAGCTGAGCGCCAATCATAAAACCGCCTGCGGCAGAGGTGGTAAAATTGGGTAAAATAAATACGATTAATGCAATCGCCAATAACACACTAATTGCCGCTTTACTGCCATGCAAACTATAACGCTGTACGTAATTTTTGATACCACCAATCAACAGGCAAATACCAATAATCCCGTTACAAATCAGCATCACTGCTGCAAATACCGTATCACGGGCAAGCACCGCGGCATCGGTGGGTGTGCTACTACTCATGAGTGCCAAAATAAGTGCCACTTCAATCACAGTGACCGCCAATGCCAAAACCAACGTACCAAAAGGCTCACCCACTTTGTGAGCAATCACCTCAGCATGATGCACGGCAGCAAAAACTGACCCCATCAAAAAAATCGCCGTCACGGTATTCATGATGATACCCGAGGGATGCCAAATCAAATGCACCGCAAGCACTAAAGCGGCAATACTTGGCGACAATAACGTCCAAATGGGTAAATTGATATTAAATTTTTGGTTCAGCCAAAATGTTTTTGCCATATCCCCTCCGCTCTATCTATATTTTCTAATTTATCATATAAATAGATAATATGGTCAAAAATATCAAAAATCAATTAAAAATGAAATTATTTCTCATTACTTTGTAATTTATGCCAGTAAATTATTGGTGCAAGGCACACAAAGCCAATCAGCATACTCACCAAAAAATGCCATTGATAGCCCAAAAAATGCGCCATATAGCCGCTGGCAAAATGCGCTGAGCCGCCCAACACCGTCAACAGACAAACCTGCACGGTAAAATCACTCCCCGCATTGGCAGGGCGTGAATAATGCATAATGGTCGTAAGCATCGCAATCAGCGCCAACGATGCACAAAAATGCTCCAGTGCATTGACGACATAGAGCCACAAAAAATCAGTCAGTAACTGATGATAAAACCCATAAGCTACCAACCCATACAACCCTGTGGTCAGCGCTTGAGCAAGATTAAAATACAGCAGGGACGTAAAGCGAGTGAGTCGTTTCATCAAAATTGTGGCGACCCCTGCCCCAGCGACTGAGGCAGCCGAGCCCAAAATAGTTGCCCAAAAGCCAATTTGCTGCAAGTTGAGTCCAACATCAACCATCATCGGTTTGACCATACCGCTTGAAATGCCATCAGCAATTTTATAGGTCAATAACACCCCTAGCCAAGCCAGCATCTCCCGCGATGACCAAAAATACTGATAATGGCGGCTAAGGTAATTTTTTAGCGCCTTCAAACTGCCAGATTTTTCTGCCTGTACTTGTTTTTTGGAAGGTATAACCGAGGTGTTGGCGTGCTCTTTAAAAAACACAATGGGCACGGTATTCATTGCCACCAAAGCCGCCATGGCAAGAAAACTGTTGCGCCAGCCCCATTGTTCTAACAGCATCAGTAAAACACCGCCACCGATAATCAGCCCCAGCCGATAGCCGATGACTTGTACGGCATTGCCTTGGCTTTGGCGATGATGGTGATTGGTCGTTTGATTCACCGAATCAAGATTAGGCACAGGCATATCATGGGTCAGCGGTTCTTTGGGCGCCATAGCCGCTTTAAGCAAACGGGTTGCTAGCCCATCGGTCGCCACATCGTGTGTCGCCCCAATGAGGCTTAAGGTAAATAACATCCCATACAATGTCATCACCGAAGTGGTTTGTGCCAAATTATGCGGTTCAAAAAATGCCACCGCAATCAGTATGACAATCGATAGCCCTTGCATCGGCAAAATCCAGCTTTTGGCGCGTCCGATTTTCTGTGAATAATAGCCGTCCACGACAGTAGCCCACAGGAATTTAAGCCCCCAAGGTACCAAAATCAGCCCCGACCAACCAATGGCAACCAGTGAGACTTTGTATTCACGTAAAATCGCTGGCAAGGCTTGGGTGATAAATCCTGCGGGCAAGCCTTGTGCCAAGTATAAGGTGAGCAGTAAGCCTAAGGTTTTATAATGAGTCAAATGAGAATTGGATGGTGGCGCTGGCGACTTTGATAACGGCATAGGACTACCACAGGTAGATTATTTTTATAGTCAATTATTTTTATAGTCATGAGAAGGGCGTAAAACCTACGCCCTCATATAACAAGATAAGCTGCAATGATAGCAAATAACGGATGAAAAATTAGTTAAATACCACCGTTTTATTGCCTGTAACAATCACACGGTTTTGTAGATGCCAACGCACGGCACGGGTCAGCACGCTACGCTCGACATCTTGCCCAATCGCCCGCAATTCTGCCACATGGTGGCGATGGCTGACACGGTGCACGTCTTGCTCAATAATCGGTCCTTGGTCAAGGTCGGCTGTGACATAATGCGCGGTGGCACCAATCAGTTTGACGCCTTTTTCATAGGCTTGGCGGTATGGATCGGCGCCGACAAAGGCTGGCAAAAATGAGTGGTGAATATTGATAATTTTCATGTGCCAAGCGGCGGTAAATTCAGCCGATAAAATCTGCATATAGCGCGCCAGCACCAACAAATCACAGTCTTTTACCAGCGCTTGAATCTCGGCTTCTGCTTGTACTTTGTTGTCTTTGCTCACAGCGACATGATGAAATGGCACACCAAAATTTTCTACCGCTTGGCGCAAATCATGGTGATTACTGACGACACAGGTAATCTCACAATCTAGTTGTCCTTGTTGCCAGCGCCACAGCAAATCAAGGAGTGCATGGTCATATTTGGACACCAAAATCGCCACTTTTTTACGTTTACTGTTGTCAAATAGTTTCCATTCCATTTGATAGATGCGAGCGACGGTATGCTCAAAACTGCCTTTCATGTTGTCGATGATATTGTCTAAATCATTGATAGCCATTTCAAGGCGCATAAAATATTGACCGCCTTCGGGCTCAGTCGAGTATTGGTCAAGGCTGATAATATTGGCGCCATAACGATAAAAAAATTCGGATACAGCTTGCACAATGCCTGCGCGGTCTTGGCATTTAATCAATAAAGTTGCAGTAGCTAGTTGGCTCATGAGGTACTTCTTGTGTTCAATTTTCAAAAGATGCCATTGTAGCGATTTTTGTGCTGACAAAGAAGTCTAAACCCATCAAAAGCCTTGTGGGATATAAAAATTTTCTTGAGATTGGCGAACCTCACTGCCTTTTAACCTAACTTTTAACCTATCTTTTAACCTGCCTTTTAACTTAAATTACCCAAATCAACTTCGGTCAAGCGCCAGCGCCCTTTTTTCTTTGAGCGTCCACCTGCGCTTTGACCACCGATTACCGCTGCACCGCCGAGCAATTTATTCAGTGTCTGACTATGATAGGCATGACAAATCGCACACGCCAAGCCATCTGCCGCATCCGCTTGCGGCTGTATCTCAAGGCTCAACAGGCGCATCACCATAAGCTGAATCTGCTCTTTGTCTGCCGCGCCATAGCCACATACCGCTTGTTTGATTTGCCGTGCGGTATATTCAGCTACTTGCAAATCTTTGGCAACCATGGCGGCAATCGCTGCACCCCGCGCCTGCCCAAGCTTGAGCGCGGTATCGGGGTTTGATGCCATAAATACTTGCTCGATGGCGGCGGTCATGGGTTCATTGGTGTATTTTTGATAATGCTCAACGATACGGCTAATCCCATCAAATATCCGCTTGAGCCGCTCGGGCATGGTTTCCCCTTGGCTGTAAGCATGAATCGTGCCTGCATCCAAATGTTCAAGTTTATCCCCACTCAACCGAATGATGCCATAGCCTGTCAGACGTGAGCCTGGGTCAATACCAATAAAGATGCTCATAAAAGATGCTCGTAAAACATGCTCGTAAAAAAAGATACCCACAAAACAATTTTGCTAAAAATGCAGTCGAAGCTAAAAACATCGAAGCTAAAAATGCCGTCAAATTATAGCATTTATCAAAAATTTAACGAAAAAATTGCTGAATTTCAAAAAACTATTTGATAGTTTTATGCATTACCCCCATCATTATTGCATTGGTTAATGATTCATCGTTTGTTCTTTATAGTTTATTCACAATTTAGGAATCGTATTTTCATGGGAAATATAGTTGGGATTGCCATTGTCTGGTTGATTATTGAGATGCTGGTTTGGTATCTAATCGCACAATTTGTCAGTGGCTGGTGGGTGTTTTTGTGGTTTGTCGTGGCTGGCTTTGTGGGTGCCGCACTCATTAAAAAAGGCATAGCCACCTTAAAACCGATGGCTGGACAAGCGCAAGCTGCCATGCTTAACCCTGCCATGCGTCCCAATGAAAATTCCGTGGTGAAAGCGATTGCTTTTGCGGTGGCAGGTATCTTGTTGGTCCTGCCCGGTATTTTAAGTGATATTGCGGCACTTGTGGTGTTATTACCTGCGGTACAAAATAAGTTTAAAGCCTTTGCCAAAGACTATGCCACTAAAAACCCAGAAAAATTGATGCAAATGATGGCAAGCAAAATGGGCGGTATGGATCCCTCAAAAATGGGTGGCTTAGGGGGTCTTGGCGGCATGGGTGGACAAAACCCGTTTGGCAGTCAAAATCCATTTGGCGGTATGGGCGGACAAAATCCTTTCGGGGGCTTTGGTAGCAAAAATAACAACGGCGGTAAATTTGGCACGACTATTGACGGACAAGCCAAAACGGTCAACTCGAACGCCAAACGCATCACCCGCTCTGCCAATGATGACTAGACAATGGATAAAAAATTGACTGTTAAACATTGATAAATTTAAGGCATCCCTAGTATGCCTTTTTTTATGCCCTATTTTTGCGAAAAACTGGGTTTACTTTTTGCAAAAATTCATGCAATGTGATTTACTTAAGACAAAATTTGTTATATAAATTCTATAATGATACAATCTGTTTCGTTTTGGAATTTTTAGGTTTGAGCGTGATTTTTATTTTTGATAAATGATATTAACAACATTGGTTAGCGACAAGGAGTGAATGTATGACCAGCAAAGTATATGACAGCGCAGCTTCGGCACTTGAAGGCGTCATCAAAGATGGACAAACGATTGCGGTTGGTGGTTTTGGTCTGTGTGGTATCCCCGAAGCTTTAATTGAAGCCTTGCGAGATAGCGGCGTTAAAGATTTGACCTGTATCAGCAATAACGCTGGTGTCGATGGCTTTGGTTTGGGATTATTGCTAGAGACTCGCCAAGTCAAAAAAATGATTGCGTCGTATGTGGGTGAAAACAAAGAATTCGAACGTCAGTTTTTATCGGGTGAATTGGAAGTGGAATTGACCCCACAAGGGACGCTGGCAGAAAAATTGCGTGCAGGGGGTGCGGGCATCCCTGCGTTCTTTACCGCCACTGGCGTAGGCACCCAAATTGCTGAAGGTAAAGAAGAGCGTGAATTTGACGGTCGTCAATATATCCTTGAGCGCTCATTAGTCGCTGATGTGGCACTGGTCAAAGCCCAAAAAGCGGATAAAGCAGGCAACTTGATGTTCAACAAAACGGCGCGTAACTTTAACCCAGATGTCGCCACTGCAGGTAAAGTCACCATTGTCGAAGTTGAGCAATTGGTGGAAACTGGCGAGCTAGATCCTGACCAAATTCATTTGCCGGGTATTTATGTGCATCGCATCGTGGTCAATGCCAACCCAGAAAAACGCATCGAAAAAGTGACGACCAAAGAACAGACAAACTAGGATATAAGGAGATTACCATGGCATGGACTCGTGAACAAATGGCACAAAGAGCCGCAAAAGAACTACAGGACGGCTTTTATGTCAATCTAGGTATCGGTTTACCGACCTTAGTGGCGAACTATATTCCAGAAGGCGTCAACGTTTGGCTACAATCAGAAAATGGGCTGCTTGGGATTGATGAATTCCCAACACCTGATAAAGTTGACCCCGATCTAATCAATGCAGGTAAACAAACCGTCACCACAGCGACCGGTGCGAGCTTTTTCTCAAGCTCACAATCATTTGCCATGATTCGTGGCGGCAAAGTCAACCTTGCCATCTTAGGGGCGATGGAAGTTTCAGACAATGGCGATCTTGCCAACTGGATGATTCCTGGCAAGATGGTTAAAGGCATGGGCGGCGCGATGGACTTGGTCGCAGGCGTTCAACGCGTCATTGTATTGATGGAACATACCAACAAACATGGTGAGCCAAAAGTATTGGCTGAATGTACGCTACCCCTGACAGGCAAAAAAGTGGTGAATCGTATCATCTCTGATTTAGCCATCATGGATGTGACCGATAACGGTTTAAAACTGGTTGAGCTAGCAGACGGTGTCACGTTTGAAGAATTACAATCAAAAACACCCGTAACCATTGCACAATAATTGCACTATAACACCTGCAAAATAGCAACTGTAAAATAGCGCTGTTACAAGTCAGCGTTAAATTGCCATTAAAAGGACAGTGAAAAAAGACAATAAAAAAGGACAGTGATGCTGTCCTTTTTTATGATTTTGGCTTTTTTACTTTCGGTTATTTGTCCTCTATAATGACATCACTATCAACATTTATCCAACACCATGATTGCATCTCGCTTCTCTCATTCCCAATTTGTCACCGATGAAGACAATCCGCTGATTGATCGTAAATATCCCAATGAGATGGCTGCCGATGACGGCGTGGTATTGCCGCAAATTTATCGGTTTGACTTTACCGAGGTGCCAGATTTTAGCCAAACAGTGATGCAAATCACCCCGGTGATTGATGCACCCAATATCATGGTTATGCCGAATGATCATGAAGCAGTAACAGAAAATGTCACCCCTGCTACTGATAAATCTTTACGCGTGGCTCAACAAACTGCGTCATCGGCGGCGCCCACTTCGCTCAACAACCCCCTTACTTCTCAATCGCTAACTAGTAAAATCCCATCAAAAACACGCTCAAATCGCCAAGTCATTGCGCAAGCAAGAGCCCAAGCCAAACAGATTGAACAGCAAAAACAACAACAAGAACAGCAACGCCAAGCACATGAAATCGCCCGCTATAAGGCAGAAGTTGAAGCCGCGCTACTCAATCCCACACTGCATGAAGGACTGCTCAATCAGCGCAAATCCATTGCCGAATCACAGGCAGTGGTCAACAAACATGCGATTTTTGGCGAGCTTGCACAGGATTTGCAGACCATTCAATGGCTTGATTCAGACATGGCAGAACAAAGCCGAACAATGTATGAAAAAGCGGTTGCACTGATTCAAACAGCGCAATCAAGGGACAATTTATTAAAAAGCAACGTATTAGAAATCAATGCATTAGAAAATAATGTACTCGAAGAAAATGTAATCGAAAACACTCTATCAGCAGATAATTTGTCAAAAGCCGTACAAATAATTGATGAATTTGCCAAGAATGGTCTTGCTGATGCATTGCTGCGCCAAGCGCTGTGGCTATTTGAAGGCAATCACTTACTCAAGATTTCTCAAAACTCCCAACAAGCTTTGCTATTGTTGCAACAAGCAGCCTCGCAGCATGATAATCGTGCGGAGAAATTACTCAGTAAACTCTACTATGCAGGACATGGGGTCGAGCAAGATAGCGAGATGGGCAAATACTGGCTAGAGCTGGCTGCGGCACATGGTCACCCTGACGCCATGCGAATTTCGCAAGGTATTGCCACCCTGTCATTACTCAAGCAAACCCAACGCGAAGATACTAGCTATGGCAAAAAAATGGCGCTTGCTATTGCGACGCTCATTATGTTCATGATACTGATATTTGTGGCAGTTAAAGTTTAAAGATTTGGATGAATGGTGATTTGGATATTAAACAAGGTTAAATATCTCAATAACTACCAAAAAATTTAGCGATCAGTTGGGTTGTCAGATGGCACTAGTACGTCATCGCTATGCTGACGCTCATCACGCTCCTCATCATTAGGCTCATCGCTCGCCAAGTTTGGCGTCAGCAGCGGATAATTGTTTAAGATATAACAAAACAATTCAGCCGTTTTTTGGGTGTCATATAAGGCAGAATGCGCTTCATTACCATCAAATTCTAGTCCAGCGAGTTTGCACGCTCTCGCCAATACTGTTTGACCAAAAGCAAGCGCTGATAGAGTAACGGTATCTAACACGGAGAACTGGTGAAATTGGCTTTGATTTTTGCTATTGGTACGCTCAATTAAAGCATTTAAAAAGCTCAGGTCAAAATGCGCATTGTGCCCCACCAAAATGCATTTGGTACATTGGGTCGATTGACGCACCATTTTTAAATATTTAAAAATACGGCGAATGGCGGTTTTTTCATCTTCGGCAATGGCTTTTCGCATCGGGCTGTGGGGATTGATGCCGGTGAATTGCAGGGCGCGCGCTTCAAGATTTGCCCCTTCAAACGGCTCAATATGGGCATTGACCGCCTCACCTGGGTAAAAACGCCCGGTATCATCCATCAAAATTGGAATACAGGCAATCTCAAGCAAGGCATCGGTTTTTGGATTGAACCCTGCTGTCTCTACATCCACCACCACGGGCAAGTAATTGCGAAAACGGTTGGCAATAGTCATGGGTTCAGTTGTGGCGGTCATACGTTACCTTGCGGAAAAAAACAGAAAAAAAATAAAGGGCTAAAAATCATACGGCTAAATTAAATGGCATCACTTTCCAGTCCAGCGTTTGTCCAGCCATCAGCGGGGTCAAATCTTTACCGTCAAGATAAGGATAATGCTCGGGGACTTGCCAGGCTTCACGCACCAAGGTCACTTTATCACTATTGATAGGTAAGCCATAAAATTTTGCACCGTGAATACTGGTAAAGCCTTCTAACTTATCAAGTTTGCCCACGCTTTCAAAGGCCTGGGCATACAAGGGCAGCGCAATCGATGCGCTATAACAGCCTGCACAACCGCAAGCATTTTCTTTGGTATGCGTCGCATGGGGCGCAGAGTCAGTGCCAATAAAGAATTTGGGATTACCACTGGTTGCCACATCAAGTAATACTTTTTGGTGACTTTGGCGTTTTAAAATCGGCAAGCAATAAAAATGCGGTTTAATGCCGCCCACCAGCAGGTGATTACGATTAAACAGTAAATGCTGCGGGGTAATCGTCGCTGCGACATTTTTGCCCTGTGACAACACAAAGTCAGCGGCATCACTGGTGGTGATGTGTTCAAAGACGATTTTTAGTTTTGGAAATTTATCAATCAGATTGACCATCACTTCATCAATAAAGCGTTTTTCACGGTCAAAAATATCAATATGATGGTGCGTCACTTCACCATGCACAAGCAGCGGCAAACCCAACGCTTCCATCTTGGCAAATACATCGGTGCAATGATTGATATGGCTCACCCCATCCGCAGAATTGGTGGTCGCACCTGCAGGATATAACTTGACTGCTTTTACTACCCCTGAATCAACGGCGGCTTCAATATCTTCTGCTGTCAGTGACTCGGTCAAATAAAGCGTCATCAATGGCTCAAATTGTTGGGAGATACTGTCGTTGGGCACTTGCGCCAAAATACGCTCACGATAAGCGATAGCATCAGCGGCTGTTTTGACGGGTGGCACCAAATTTGGCATACAAATGGCGCGGCGAAAACTGGCAGCGGCATGTGGCACCGTCGTGGCAAGCGCCTGCCCGTCCCGTAAATGAATATGCCAGTCATCAGGTGCAGTAATAGTAAAAGTATTGATAGATGCAGTCGCTGCGCTCATGATTTCCTCGAACAGTTTTGAGAATGCCTTAAAAAAACGTCAAAAACCGACAATTGAAGCGTTGAAAAACTTGTGCATCATAGCAGTTTTAGGCAAAAAACGACATGAAAATATTCGCAAGCCAAGCACACCGACAAATAATACGTCAGTTTATGTCGTTTTAATAACGGTGTTAATGGATTTTGGATTTATTGCTAGGTTCGTTATTCACCTTATTGTTTACCTTATTACCCACCTTGTTATTCGCCTTGTCATCTGCCTTATTATCCATCGTGTTATTTGCCTTTTTGTCAGGCTTTTTAGCCGATTTTTTGTCAGTGGCGGCTGTTGACGATAAGGATTTCTGCGCTTTTTGTGGCGATTTTTGTTTTACAGTTTTATCGTTAGCTGCTGATTTTTTGCTAGCGCTAGTGGTTTTTTCAGAAGGTTGCTTGTCGCCTTTGGTCGCTAAGTTAGCTTTTTTGTTATCTGTTTTAGCATTATTTCTAGAGTTAGGGCTAGAATCACGGTTAGAGTCAGTGCCAGAATCAGGGCTGGTCGTTTTTTTGCGGTCTTTGTTAGGCTGCTTTTTGTCGGATTTTTTCGTATCTCGCGCTTTTTCAGCTTGCGCTGAATGCTTATTATCTTGTGATTTGTGATTATCTCGTGGTTTATTATTCTCTTGTAATTCAGAGATAGCTGCTTTTTTGCCACGCTCAGTCATTGTTATCGGATTAGTCATATCCGCTACCGAGGCGACTTTTACTATCGCCACATCGTGATAAACTGGGCGTGCCACTGACATTTTTGCGGATGGTTGAGTGGCGGAAGGCTTATCTTTGACGCTCACCAACGCGCCTACCCCGCCAAAAACGGCGACAGATAATACAGTGGCGGTCGCAATCCAATTTTTTTGTAGCTTATCTATCCAATAAGCGGGTTTGCGAACTTGCGGTTTGGCAAAAATACTGCTGGCTGAAAGGGCTGTTTGTGCGTTTGACGTCACAGCTTTGTTTATTTGGCGATTGCCTTTTGAAATCACATGTTGATTGAAGTGAGCATGAGGGATGGTTATTGGCGCAATGTTAAAAAAATTGGACGCTTTATAAATAGCCATTTGCTGGACAATATGCTGTTGATAGACAGGCAAATCAGTAATATTTTGAATTTTTGACCATCTTAATTGCTGTTGCTGCATTGCCTGAAAACTGACAGCACGTTTAAAATTCACTGCATCTATCAGCCCTATATCTTGTGGTGACATAAAAAAAACGGGCTGCATCGCAAGCCAATCAGTAATCTGCGCTGAGTCTATGTTGTTTTGTAGTGAACTTATCATATCTGCCAAATTTATCACCGCCAATGCAGTGATGGTTTGCCAAATAGTTAACAGGTTATCTAAGGGCAGATGGGTTTTTTCCAGTAGCACGCCGGCAATCATGGTTTTTTGGGTTTCATCATCAAACAACTGCTCAAAAATCGATGCGCTTTTTTTAGACAGTTGTTTTAGAGTTACAAAATTGCTGCTGTTTTCAATGAAATTTTTTGTAACTAAAGTAACCAATAATTCTAAAACAAAATCATACTCATCTGTTACCTGCGCCAAATTTTGATGGATTAATGACGGATTTTGCTGAATTTTTGCCGATAACTGATACAGCATGATTTTTAACAGCTCAGGCAGCACTTTTTTGAGATAACAAATTGATATGTGCGACCCATCTGCAACTATCGGTAGCAATGGCGGCAGAGCGTTTGCCCAAAAATGATATAACGATATATGGTCAATGATATTACAAGGCGTTGAAGGATTTTTTGACAGCATATTTTGTCACTTAATTTACATTTTTTGGCATTGGGGTGGTTAGTGAGTTTTTAGCAATATCGTAGATGTAGGGCAACTTCTTTATACGCCCTCTAAAAAAATAGCGTTAAATTTAGAAATCTTGTTGATACCTTACCATTTCACTTCGATTAAATTCATCAAATTATGATTAGAATTTGTTGTAACTTTTGTGCAAACTTAGTAAAGTAGACAACATCAAAAATTATATTTTAGCATCAATCACGTAACATTTTCTGCTCATCGAAAAATTGGTAATTTTTTCTGATTCTATTTATCTCTATCGATTTATTTAGCAGCCTTACTTACTTTCTCTAGGATAACTTTATGGCTATCTCTACCAACCTAATCAAGTCCTTTCAACTCTCGGCATTGACGACCGCACTTGCCCTCGCTGGTTGTGGCGGTGGTGGCGGTAATGATACATTACCCCCGCCTGTGAAAGGCGGTGGTACTGGTTCAACATCAACATCAGCTATTAAAATAAGTGCGATTTCCTTGATAGATGTTAATGGTAAAACCACTATGACGGTTAATAGCTCGGGGGTTAATGCTAAACTTACGGTAACAGATGCCAGCGGCAAAGCCATTAGTGGGGCTATGGTGACATTTACTGCAACAGGTGGCGTGACATTTGGTACTTCCAATGGCGCCGTCTTAACCAATGCCAATGGCGAAGCATCAATTTCTGTGAAACCTACCAATACTACGGATACAGGTGCTTATTCAATATCAGCCACGGCAGTTTACAATGATACAACCGCTACTACCGCTGCCTCCAACTTCTCACTACAGCCTGCTAACATTTCTTTATCTTCTCTGGCAGCTTCAAATACTTCCCTATCATCAGGTGGAACAACAAATATTACATTAGTGACTTTAGATGCTAATACTAATACGGTGCTTAACGACATAGTTGTCAATTTCTCTGCAACCTGTGGAACTTTTGCCAACAACTCTGTTACTTCCTCCAATCAAGGTAATATTACGACAACCTACAAAGCCATCAATACCGATGGTAAATTGTGTGAAGGCACCCAAACTATCACAGCAACCAATTCTACTGGTACCGTGTCAAAAACCATTGCTTTAAATATCGCAGCTATTCAAGCAAACTCAATTATTTATAGTACGGATAAAAATGTCTCATTAGTTGCCCGTGGTAGCGGCTCTTCAACTTCAGATACCGTTGAATTCACTGTATACGCAAATGGCACACCTGCAGCAAACAAACAAGTAATTATTAGCAAAAATTACGCTCCATCTGACTTTAGTTTTGGTACATTAAACAACCAGTCTGATGTTATTTTAACGAGTGATTCGGACGGTAAAATAACTCTAAATGTATATCCCGGTAATCTGCCTGGACCTGTTGAGCTAAAAGCAGCTTTAGCAAGCAATTCATCAATTTATGCTTTATCAAAAAATTTAACCGTAGTCAATAGCCGTGCTTCACAAAATGGTGTGACCCTAGCCTTTGACAAAAATGTTTTATTAAACAATACGGCTGATAGCACAACTATCACTATGCATTTAACAAATAGAAATGGTACTAATGTACCTGCTGGTACGGTCGTAAACTTTATTGCAGAAGGCGGTAGAATTACCCCTAGCTGTTCAACCGATACAAATGGTGAGTGTAAGGTTATTTTTACCTCTCAAAACCCTCGTCCTATTGATGGTCGTGTCAGTGTACTTGCTTATTTAGAAGGTGATAAAGATTATTATGATGTGAATGGTGATAATGCTTATACAGCAGGCGTTGACACTCTGACTAGAAATATTGGTGATGCGTATCGTGATGATAATGAAAATAACTCTTACAATTCAACCATAGGCGAATTTATTTATCGTCGGGGAGCGACAGGCAGTTGCGGTAACACTTCTTTCACTGGTATTAGTTTGCCTACTGACTTTATTCAACCTGATCCAAATAATATTTTAAATCGCTCTCTACTTACGTCAAATATGACTAATTTCCTGTCGTATCTTGCTCAGCCCAATATTGATAATACTTGTGATACAGGATTAGCAGCAACCTTAAGGCATCAAGAAATATTTGGTTTTGCGAATGAAACACCTACTTTTGATTGGGGATCGAATAATTTATTTTATATGTATGGTAATAGCGAAAAAACTGTTTCAATGCCGTCAGGTACTACAATTGCAGTTAGCACAGAAGATAATACTAAAGATAATAATGCGGCCTGTACTGCAACTTTATATGGTAATGTAACTGTGCCTAATAATGTTAGCTTATATACGGTCAACTCTCTTGGCAATTTCTTCGAAAAAACCAAAGATGTTCGATATTCAATAAGTCTTAAAGAGTGTGCCGCTACAGATAAATTTACAATTACCGTAACTGCTCCTAATGGTAAAGTTACGAACTCAACTTACACTTTATAATTTTGTGTAAAAAACCCCTTACACAATGTAAGGGGTTTTTATTTGTCACTCCAAAAATTCAAAAGATTAAGTCAACATCCGCCCCCGTGCGGTGCGTACGATATAGCCTTGCTGAATCAGATACGGCTCAATCACATCTTCAAGCGTGCCTCTATCTTCTGCCAAAGCCGCCGCAATCGACTCAACCCCCGCAGGTCCGCCATTAAAACGCTCCTCTAGTATCTCAAGATAACGCCTATCAAGATTATCAAGCCCGCGTTTGTCAACTGCCAGCATATCAAGTGCGCTATGCGCAATTTCAGCGGTGACGGTGCCATCGCCTTTAACTTGGGCATAATCACGTACGCGGCGTAGCAAGCGATTGGCAATACGCGGTGTACCGCGCGACCGTCTAGCGACTTCGACTGCCCCTTCTTTGGTCATAGGCACGTTAAGCAATCCAGCCGATCTTGTGACAATGGTCGTTAAGTCCTCCACATTATAAAACTCCAATCGCTGTACAATACCAAAACGGTCACGCAGTGGCGAGGTCAACAAACCTGCTCGCGTGGTCGCAGCCACCAAAGTAAAAGGCGGCAAATCAAGCTTTATGGAGCGTGCAGCCGGTCCTTCGCCAATCATAATATCAAGCTGAAAATCTTCCATCGCAGGATACAAGATTTCCTCAATCATCGGGCTTAAACGGTGAATCTCATCAATAAACAGCACATCACCAGGCTCTAAATTGGTCAGCATCGCTGCCAAATCACCCGCGCGTTCAAGCACAGGACCAGACGTTGAGCGCAGATTACCGCCCATCTCACGGGCGATAATGTTGGCGAGTGTGGTTTTACCCAGTCCAGGCGGTCCAAATATCAAGGTATGGTCGAGCGCTTCTTTTCTCGATAATGCCGCGTTGATAAACACGCCCATTTGTTCTTTGACCACAGGCTGACCGATATATTCAGCGAGTAAGGCTGGACGGATATTATTGTCATTTTGGTCTTCTGAGCGCCCCATCGGACTAATTAGACGTTGCTGCGAATTGGCACTTGAAAAAGGTGGAATCATAAGTATTTGACACTAGTTGCAAGTTTTAACGAGGATAATAGCACTGGCAACTCTTGCAAGTGCTATGGGATGTACAGAGAAAAAGTAAAAAAATTTAGGGCAACACACGCTGCAATGTCATATCACATTGGGTGCCTTTACTATCCTTGCACCACTGCATTTGCTCACCTTGCTGTTTGACGTAAGCAACCAAAATATCCCCCGTCTGGTCAACGCGATTGCCAGAACAGTCTGTTGCATTGTTATCATATTGGGTCTGAATCGCTAGTGCAGGTAAGCCATCGCCTGTGTCAGCATACAAATATTTGCCATACGTAAATTCCTGACCGCTTGAACCGATAAATTGCTGATCGCGCCCAAAATTATACCGCTCTTGGCAACTTGGCTGCGCAGCGTCGGTTTTATCAAGTCGCAGCTGCCACTGTCCTGCGATATTTGGCAAAATATGCGTCGACACTTGCGCCACTTGCTGTTGGGTTTTGCTATCATCGGGCAACGTACCTCCCATGGCTAAACTGGTTAAAATGCCTATCAACGAAATATTCATGAAGTCCATCGTTATTTTATTCCTTTTATCATGCCATCTTTATAAGGTAATAACCCAACTCATCTACCAGTTCTCAATCAGCCAATTTTCACTCAGCGAGGTTAGCACCGACGTTTATAGTAACTTTTAATAGCTTTTAGTAACAACTTTTGGTATTTGGGGTTAATATTCAAAGATATTCAAAATGTTAAAGGCTAAATTATTCTGCTTTTAATGGGGTCAGCACGCAAAAATTTAACCCAAAACCACAAAAATTATTTAAGCACTTTATTTAAACACTTTAACTTTATTTAACTACTTAAAGTTTCATGTTCATCAGTGGCTTTAATCATACTTGCTTTTGGCTTTATTTGCTATAACACAATAATCCTCATAATGCAGTCTTGCCAAAACATCAGGCGGTCATAAAATCTGTGCAAATTTGCTTGTCAAAAAGTTAAAAACCCAGCATAATAACCGAAGATTTCAGGAGAGAATGTTGTTTTGTTTTTCATCAAATTATGAAATACCAAAACCATCACCGAAGGCGTAAAGACCCTATAATCGCTCAGGTAAAAGGACTGGAATCGTAATTTTTGGCAGTGGCGTATGCACTGCATCAAAATATAACAAATCTGGAGAGTGTGTTGCTTTGCAATACCACCGAAGGGGAAAAGATTGACTTGTCTGTCTATACTATAAGAAGTAAGAAGTTGACAAGTCGATTGAAAATCTCAGGTAACAGGACAGATAGGGCTGATAGCTACCGACATCAGGTTGGGTTAGTTTTAGTGCTCTATTGATGTGCGATGTTTGGTTTTAGCGTTTTATCCCACGCTATTAAAACATCAAATCAAACATCAAACCGTTATTTGATTTTACCCACTCAAGGATTTGCCATGTCAGCCACAGACAAGCCTTTAAACCGCACCCCTTTTTATCAATCCCATATCGATAGCAACGGCAAAATCGTTGACTTCTCTGGTTGGCAATTGCCTATCCATTATGGCTCACAGATTCAAGAGCATGACGTTGTGCGTACGGATGCGGGCATGTTTGACGTGTCACATATGGTCGTGACTGACATCGCCGGCAAAGACGCCAAAGCTTGGCTGCAAAAACTGCTCGCCAATGATGTCGCCAAACTCAAATTTGTCGGTAAAGCGCTTTATTCTGCCATGCTAAACGAAAACGGCGGTGTGATTGATGACTTAATCGTTTACCGGATGAACGATGCAGAGACCGAGTATCGTATTGTATCAAATGCCGCCACCCGTGATAAAGATTTGGCACAGTTTGACAAAATCGCCAAAGACTTTGCTGTCACCATTACCGAGCGCCCAGAACTTGCTATGCTTGCGGTACAAGGCCCCAATGCTCTGCAGAAACTGAGCCAAGCCAAACCAAATTGGGCAGATAGCCTAACTACCTTAAAACCCTTTGTGGGCAAAGATTTGACCGACATTGAAGGCGTAGATTGGTTTGTGGCGCGTACCGGTTATACGGGTGAAGACGGCGTTGAAGTCATTTTGCCACAAGCACAAGCCTCAGCATTTTTTACCTTACTCAAAGACCATGGCATCGCCCCAGCAGGATTAGGTGCCCGTGATACATTACGTCTTGAAGCGGGCATGAATTTGTATGGTCATGAGATGGATGAAACCATCAATCCGTATGAATGCGGTATGGCGTGGACGTTAGCGGTAAAAGATGATCGGGATTTTGTGGGTCGTGAGGCTATGCAAGCCAAACAAGACCAAGCGATTGCTGAGGGTAATGACGTCATGCAAGTAGGTTTAGTGCTAGAGTCACGTGGGGTACTGCGTGAAGGCATGACGGTCACGCTAGACAATGGCAAAACTGGGGTAATCACCAGCGGCACCTTTAGCCCAAGCCTAAAACAATCGATTGCCATTGCCCGTATTCCGAAGACGACGGATACAGCAGCCACCGTTGATTTGCGGGGTACACCGACGCCAGTACGTATCATTTCGTTACCGTTTGTTAGAAATGGCAACAAACAATTCAACTAAGATTTTATCATGATATGATGGATTTAGCGCTTATTAATGAACAACATTCAAATGATTAGTCAGCGTACTTTGAAAAACCGATAATAAATTCATCATACTTTAGAAGGTAAAATCATGAAAAAATTACTCTTTGTTGTACCGTTTTTGGCAAGTTTGGCGGCCTGTACTTCAACCCCAGTGGCACAGCCTAGTCCGTCACAAGTGTTGGCAGTTCAAGCAAATTCACAAACCTTTAAATGTGACAACAACACTGAAGTTGTGGCATTCTACGGTCAAGAAAACGGCAGCAATGTCGCTAATTTAAAAATCACCTCGCCAATGCTCGGTCTAAACCAAGCCGCGATGGTATTAAAACAAGATGTATCAGGCTCGGGTAACCGCTATACCTTGTCAAATGCCACCAAAACTACCATGTATGATTGGGGCGTTAAAGGTGCAGAAGGTGCGTTAACCGTGACCTCACAAGGTCGTGATTATAACTTTGTGTGTAATGCTATTTAATCCGATTCACTTGTTGAATGGGTTAAACCGCTAAGTTGGTTTTTAAGTTTGGTCGATATACATTGTATCGACCAAATTTTTGTTACTTATGTTTGTTAAATTACTTAGCTTTTAAAATGTTTGTTAAATTATTAGGCTTTTAAAAATGTTTAGTAAAAAGGCGCCAAGTGTGACTGCTTGGCTAACAGCCTTTTATTTTCACCCCTACTTTCGCTTTGAGGAAAATAGTTATGAGCAATATTCCAGCAGATTTAAAATATGTGGCTAGTCATGAATGGTTACGCCAAGAAGAAGACGGTACTATCACCGTTGGTATTACTCACCACGCCCAAGATTTGCTCGGTGACATCGTATATGTTGAATTGCCTGAAGTGGGTGAACACGTTGACGTGGATGCTGAAATTGCCGTGGTCGAATCGGTGAAAGCTGCCTCCGATGTCTACGCCCCCATCGCTGGTGAAATTCTAGCAGTCAATGAAGCATTGGTAGATGCGCCAGAAACCATTAATGAAGACCCTTATGGCGAAGGTTGGTTCTTTAAAATCAAACCAGACAATGCCGATGATTACCAAGGCTTGATGGACGCAGACGAGTACCAAGATAGTATTTAATTATCTTTATCTCATTGCTTTTATCTAATCGTCGTTATAGAGCCTAGCACTAAGGTAATCGCTTGATTACCTTAGTCTATTATCCTATCAATTAACTGTAATGCATCCTTTATTTTGTTAACTTGAGAGCTGCTATGTCAACACTTACCCCGCTTGCTGACCCAAAACAAGCCAGTTTTTATGAGGTTGTGAGCACTCGCCGTTCAGTACGACGCTTTACCAAAACGCCCATCAGTGATGAGGTGCTAAACGCCTGTCTCGATATGGCGATGTTAGCGCCTAGCTCAAGTAATTTACAGCCTTGGCAATTTTTTGTGATTGAATCAGAAGAAAAGCGCCAAAAAACTGTGACCTATTGTATGAGCCAAAATGCAGCAAAAACCGCCAATAAGCTGATTGTCGTGGTCGCTCGTACTGACACGTGGCGTCAACACGCCAAAGACAATATCAAGTATTTTCCCGTCAAACCCGTACCAAAACCCGTGCAAGATTATTATGGCAAGCTTATTCCGCTGACCATGACGCGCGGTGTGATGAATGTGTTCACCCCTGCCAAATGGGCGCTGACGCAAGCCACGCGCAAAGTCAAAGGTGCGATGGTTGACCCCATCTATGATGCTGACGATCTCAAAAACTGGGCGCTGATTAGCACGTCATTGGCTGCCGAGAATTTGATGCTCGCCTTGCGTGCCCACGGTTTTGATAGTTGCCCGATGGGGGGATTTGATGAGCCACAACTCAAAAAATTGCTTGACCTCAATGAAGAGCAGCATATTTGTATGGTGATTGCTGCCGGTGAGCGCGACGAGCGTGGTATCTATAGTGAGCAATACCGTTTTGAGCGTGAGCGCTTTATCGTTAAGGTGTAATATCGTTAAAGTGTAATTTTTATCCATTCAACCGATGTTTGTCATGGTAGCCATGACAAAACCTGCTATTTTTATTTTCAATGTTTTATCAGACGCTAAAGGAAACTTGAATGAGTCAACCGTCTTTTCAATCATTTGCTGATTTATTCCAATCATCAGAATTTATTCATCGTCATGTTGGCATTAGCCAAGATGAAAAAGAAGCAATGCTACAAGCCGTCGGCGCTGACAGCATGGCAAGCTTTATTGAACAGACGGTGCCAGCTTCTGTACGTCTTAGCAAAGAGTTAGATTTGCCCCTCAGTATGACTGAGCATGATGCCTTGGCAAAGTTGCGTGGGTTGGCGGATAAAATCAAGGTCAATAAAAGCTATATTGGCTTAGGCTATTATCCGACTCGCTTACCTGCGGTGATTCAACGTAATGTGCTTGAAAACCCAGGCTGGTACACGGCTTATACCCCTTATCAAGCGGAGATTGCCCAAGGTCGCTTAGAAGCACTACTTAACTTTCAACAAGTTTGTATTGACTTATCAGGTCTTGAATTGGCGGGCGCAAGTTTGCTTGATGAAGCGACGGCGGCGGCTGAAGCGATGGCGATGGCAAAACGCGTGGGTAAAAGTAAATCTAACCAATTTTTTGTTGATAGCCGTATCTACCCTCAAACCTTAGATGTCATCAAAACCCGTGCCAAATATTTTGGTTGGGAGATAGTGGTCGGTGATTTTGACGTTGCCAAGAATGGCGATTTCTTTGGCGCGATTTTCCAATACGTGGGCGCGCAAGGCGATGTGGTTGATTTAACTGATATCATCAGTGCAGTCAAAGCCAAAGGCACGCAGACAATCGTTGCCGCTGATGTGATGAGTCTGGTACTTCTTAAATCACCGGGTAGCATGGGTGCGGATGTGGCACTGGGCAACACCCAGCGTTTTGGTGTGCCGATGGGCTTTGGTGGTCCACACGCGGCTTATTTTGCCTTTAAAGACAGTGCCAAGCGTTCTGCCCCAGGTCGTATCATTGGCGTATCGGTGGATGCCCAAGGTAAACAAGCCTTGCGTATGGCACTACAAACCCGTGAACAACATATCCGCCGCGAAAAAGCCAACTCAAATATTTGTACATCGCAAGTGTTACTGGCCAATTTGGCAGGGATGTATGCGGTGTATCATGGTCCTGAAGGCATCAAACGTATTGCCACTCGCATTCATGCGTTAGCAAGCGCTTTTGCCCAAGCCATCAAACAAGCTGGCATGTCGATTGTGCATGAGCAGTTTTTTGATACTGTGCTCATCAATACCGAAGGTCAAACTGAGCAAATCTATCAAAATGCCCTTAATATCGGCTATAACCTGCGCAAAGTAGACGATAACCATATCGCGATTGCCTTTAATGAAACCAGTGATGCAGCGGATTTTGGTGTACTCACGCAGTTATTCACAGGCGTAGCGGCTCAATTATCCGATGATATCAGCTTGTCTTTGCCAGCGTCATTGCTACGTACCGATGCGATTTTAACTCATCCTGTCTTTAATCGTTATCACACCGAACATGAAATGCTGCGTTATTTGAAAAAGCTAGAAAACAAAGACTTGGCGATGAATCACAGTATGATTTCGCTGGGTAGCTGTACCATGAAACTTAACGCCACTAGCGAAATGCTACCGATTACTTGGAATGAATTTGCCAATGTGCACCCATTTGCGCCACGTGAACAAGTGGGCGGCTATATTGAAATGATTGAAGGCTTGCAAGAGCAACTCAAAGCCATCACAGGGTTTGACGCTATCTCTATGCAGCCAAATTCAGGCGCGTCAGGCGAGTACGCAGGACTATTAGCGATTCGTCGTTATCATGAAAGCTTAGGTCAACCCAACCGTCATATCTGCCTAATTCCGCGCTCCGCTCACGGCACCAATCCTGCCACAGCACAAATGATGGGGATGGAAGTCGTCGTGGTAGCCACCGATGAGCGTGGTAACGTTGATATTGCCGACTTGACTGAAAAAGCGGAAAAATACAGCGACAATTTGGGCGCCTTGATGATTACTTACCCTTCGACGCACGGTGTGTTTGAGGAAGGTATCCGTGATATCTGTAACTTGATTCATCAACACGGTGGTCAAGTGTATATGGATGGCGCTAACATGAACGCGCAGGTCAGTATGATGCAACCTGCGGATGTCGGTGCTGACGTCCTACACATGAATTTGCACAAAACTTTCTGTATTCCACACGGCGGCGGCGGTCCTGGCATGGGTCCTATCGGCATGAAATCACATTTGGCGCCTTTTATTGCCAACCACGTCGTATCTGCGGTACCCAATGCCCAAGATGGCATGAGTGCGGTATCGGCTGCCCCGTTTGGCTCAGCCAGCATCTTGCCTATCTCATGGATGTATATCACCATGATGGGTCGTGATGGCTTGGTGCAAGCGACAGAAGCTGCGCTATTAAATGCCAATTACACGGCTATGAAATTAAAAGACCATTACCCCGTACTTTATAGTGGTGAAAATGGTCGCGTCGCCCATGAATGTATCATTGATATCCGCCCACTAAAAGCCGAAACAGGTATCACCGAAGTTGATATCGCCAAACGCTTAATGGATTACGGGTTTCATGCGCCTACCATGTCTTTCCCTGTGGCAGGTACTTTGATGATTGAGCCCACTGAGTCAGAAAGCAAAGAAGAGCTAGACCGCTTTATTTCAGCCTTAATTCAAATCAAAGCTGAGGCGATGAAAGTTAAAAACGGCGACTGGCCAGCAGATAACAACCCGCTAGTGAACGCACCACACACCGCACAAGTGGTGACCGGTGACTGGGATCGTCCATACAGCCGTGAAGAAGCCGCCTATCCACTCGCCTATGTACGTGACAATAAGTTTTGGCCATCGGTGAGCCGTATCGATGATGTGTATGGCGACAAAAATTTAATCTGTTCTTGCCCCGATATCTCAAGCTATGAGAATGGTGAAATCGCAGAGTAAACTTCAATCAATACTCACCGTATTTTTTTACAAAAGCCATGCAAAAATGTGTGGCTTTTTGCTATAAAGGCAATTGCGAGTCAAAAGAATTCTGCTATGATGCAGGAGACTCAAAAAATTTGTAATCACCACGCGTGACTTTAAACCCATCATAAGTCAAGGATGACATTATGTTTAGTACCATTGCGATTATTATTTCGCTCTTTCTATTAATGTATTTTGCCTATCGCGGCTATTCTGTATTAATTTTAGCGCCCTTGATGGCCACCCTAGCGGTGGCGCTATCAGGCGATATTCTAAGCTCACTACCTATCTATACCACCGTTTTTATGAAAGCGTTGAGTGGCTTTTTATTGAAGTTTTTTCCCATATTTTTGCTCGGGGCGGTGTTTGGTCAGCTCATGGCAGATTCTGGGGCTGCCACAGCGATTGCCAGAACGGTGGTTAGTAAATTAGGCGCGAATAAAGCCATACTGGCTGTGGTTTTGGTCTGTGCGATTTTAACCTATGGCGGTGTGTCGCTGTTTGTGGTGGCTTTTGCCATTTATCCGATTGCTAAAGATTTGTTCAAGGCAGCAGGGGTGCCAAAAAGGCTCATTCCAGGGGCGATTGCGTTAGGGTCATTTACCTTTACCATGACAGCGTTACCCGGAACACCTGCCATCCAAAACGCCATTCCCATTCCCTATTACGGTACCAATGCCTTTGCCGCACCCATACTGGGTATTATTGGTTCGCTCGTGATGTTTGGCTTGGGTATGCTGTGGCTGCAACGACGCGCCCATAGCGCCAAAACGGCTGGCGAGGGATATGGTATTCATGAAGATGATGAGCTGCATGCTGATAACCTAGACCCCCATCATACCTCCTTTATGGTGGCGATGATTCCTTTGGTGTTGGTCATCGGCATCAATGCCTTGTTAACGTATGCGGTTTTTCCGAGTATGGATTTCTCTGCACTGCAAGCGCAGTTTAAAGACTTGGATATAAAAGGTGCTTTGGGACTTTGGTCAATCATTATCGCTTTAGTCACCGCGATTATTGCTTTGATTGTGCTGCGCCTAGGCAAATGGACGAACTTGCAACACAGTCTTAATAAAGGCACTTATAGCTCTATGTTGCCTATTTTTAATACAGGCTCAGAAGTCGGTTATGGTGCGGTGATTGCGACATTGGCGGGGTTTGCGGTGTTACGAGATAGCGTGTTAAATCTATCGCCCAATAACCCATTAATCTCAGAAGCCGTGGCTATGACCACCTTAGCGGGCATCACCGGTTCTTCTTCTGGCGGCTTGAGTATCGCGCTGCCCATTTTAGGCAAAGAATATTTGGCGCAGGCGGTGGCGCATGGCATCGATCCTGAATTATTGCATCGGGTCGCGGTGATGGCAGCAGGTGGCTTAGACACGCTACCCCATAGTGGTGCGGTGATTACGTTATTTGCCATTTGCCATTTGACCCACAAGCAATCTTATAAAGATGTCGCCATGGTGACGATGGCAATTCCGCTGATTGCGGTGACGGTGGTGATTGCTTTGGGTACCATGCTAGGTTCTTTTTAAGCGTTTTATTTTTAATCGGTTTATTTTTAAGCCATTTAGTAGTAAAAAATCCCACTCAGCGGTGGGATTTTTTTATTTATTCAGCGGTCGTTTCATGGTCAATAGATGGCGGGTTGTTGGCAATCACGGTATCTAAAATGGGTAAAATCTCTGCCATAATCCACGCTTTGCGCCAGCCACTCAGCCAAGGGCTTAATGCCGGTTTTTCTGCTGCGACAGCATAAGCATACAGCTCTGACAGCCATTTTTTTCGCATCAATACTGTCTCATCAATTGACAGGGTTTGCCCATGCTGTTTGATGGCTTTTTCCAGTTGTTTTTGCACATCGCTAGACAGACTTCGATACGGCAAAGGCAATAAAGCTGGGTAGGCTGCGTCATCTTCTTTGCGCACTTTATCAATCAGCGTCAAAATCTCTTGCCCATACATGCGAATCACATTGGGCTTGATACTGGTAAAACCTAGCTGCTTCATGCTAAAAGGCGGTTTTTCGATGATTTCACGGAGCGCCTGCGGGCGCAGGATAAAAGTGCGTGGTCTATTGATTGATTTGGCAAGTTGTTCGCGCCATTCGCACAGCGTTTGCAGCATCGCCAGCTGCTCGCGATTATCACGGTAATCAGCGACACTCAAATACAAAGCGTTATCAGGCGTGCTAAAGTTGGCAAAAATTTCTTGGGTATAGCTTTGGCAGTCTTCAACCGCATATTGCCATAAACCTTGCTCGGTCAACTGTGTTTTGATGGTCGCAAACATCGGCAATAAATAACGCACATCGTCTACCGCATAGCTTTCTTGCTCAGGCGTTAATGGGCGCTGCAACCAATCTGATTGGCTTTCACCTTTATCCACATGCACAGCAATCGTTTCTTGCAGCGATTTTTGATAGCCAAGCGAGTTTTCACCGGTCAAAAAACCCAAACCAATTTGGGTATCAAACACATTGCGCAGCGCAGGCAAGTTGGAGAGTAAATAATAAATCCCCAAATCTTCGCCACACGCATGTAACACCACGGTGGGTATATCCGCTAACACTTCCCAAAATTCTTCTAAATACAGCTTGGGCGCGTCAATCAAATAAATCGCTTTGCCTGTATTGATTTGAATCAGCGCAAGAATGGGAAAAAAAGTGTCGCGCTTGATAAACTCAGTGTCTAACGCAATGGTATCGACTTGCTCTAGGTCATCGAGCAGGGCAAAAAGCGCGTCCTGAGTTTTCACCCAATGGATTGGCAAGTCATGAAGTTGTTGTAATTGGGCTGGGCTTAACGGATTTTGGATGAGCATAACTTGGGTCTTGTGGACGGATAATTTAAGCGTATTTTATGATGAATCTAGGATTTTGTCTTGTCAAACTGATGAAAAGATTTTATAACCGTCCACGATTTTGCAGGGCTTGACCCAGTGTCATGCTATCTAAATACTCAAGCTCGCCGCCCATCGGAATCCCTTGGGCAATCCGGCTGATATGAGTGACGTAAGGCTTGACCGCTTCACTGATAAAATGCGCGGTGGTTTGCCCTTCTACCGTGGTACTGGTTGCCAAGATGATTTCTTCCACCGGGGTTTGCGCGGCTTGGTGTTGCTTTAACAGCCCAATCAGCTGATTGATGCCGAGCTGCTCCACGCCAATGCCATCAATGGGTGATAAATGCCCGCCAAGCACAAAGTATTTACCGTTAAACCCAGCGGTTTGCTCGATTGCCATCATGTCTGCTGCCGTCTCTACGATACAAAGCACGCGCTCATTGCGGCGCGGATCGCTACATATCGGGCAAATATCCTCATCTGATAAACCACGGCATACTTGGCATTGCTTGATATCATGCATCGCCACAATCAAGGCTTCGCCCAATGCTTGACCTTGCGGGCGTTTATAGCTAAGCAAGTGCAATGCCATGCGCTGGGCAGATTTGGGTCCTACCCCGGGCAGTACTTTGAGTTGTTTTACAAGTTCATCAAATTTTGGCGTAAGCATAGGCGCATTCTTATAAAAATGATAAAAAATAAAAAAAGCTGGCTGGAAAATAAAAAAGCTGACAATCAATTATCAGCTTTTTATGGGGGTTTGACTGCCTAATCGCAAGGCAATTTTCCACTATTTTATAGCCCTAGTGGGTTTAAAATAAACCATTCATGCCTGGTGGTAAACCCATGCCGTTGGTGGCACTCGCCATTTCAGTCTCATGTAGTTCATCGGCCTGACGCACGGCATCATTGATAGCAGCCGCAATCAAATCTTCAATCATATCAGGGTCATCTTGCAGTAGGCTTGGATCGATTGATAAACGTTTGACCACATGGCGACCATTCATGGTGACTTTCACCAAGCCACTACCCGCTTCGGCATGCACTTCTTTTTCTGCCAGTTTTTTCTTGGCGTTTTCAACGTTTTTTTCCACTTGCTTCTGCATCATTTGCGCTTGTTGCATAAGGGCTTGTAAGTTCATGAGTGTTCCTGTTTGTTTCTAATGTTGGTGGCTCATTGTAGCGAATTTGACCGCAAACTGTCTATTGCTAATCGTTAGCCCAAATTTTTAACATACAACTGCTAACCTAAAATCACTCACATAAAAATGCTAAGATACCATCACTCACATAAACCCATTAATAGCAAAAAACTACGACTATGACAACAACTACACCCCCATCGCTAGAGGTCGCTCTCTATAAAGCCGCTGATGTTATCAAATGCGCCCAAAATATTGCCATCCTGACGGGGGCAGGTGTCTCGGCTGAAAGTGGCATTTCGACTTTTCGGGATAAACTTACCGGACTGTGGCAACAATACCAAGCCGAATATTTGGTCAGCATTCAAGCGTTTGAAAAGGAGCCTGCCTTGGTGTGGCAATGGCACCAATGGTGGCGTGGACAAATCGCCGATAAACAGCCCAATCCTGCCCATTTTGCCTTAGGTGAATGGCAAGCATTGGCAAAGCAGCAAGGTAAAACTTGGACGCTGTTTAGTCAAAATGTCGACAATCTGCATGAGCAAGGCGGTGCCACGGTGGCAAAACTGCACGGGGATTTGGCCAAAAATCGCTGCCATGATTGCGGCAAACCGTATGACAAAGCCATTGCTATCACAGACACTGAGCTAAAGCATTGTGAATGCGGCGGTTTGATTCGCCCGGATATTGTGTGGTTTGGCGAGATGTTGCCACAGGAGGCTTGGCAAACGGCAGAAACGGCAACGCTCAATTGTGATGTATTGGTGAGTATCGGCACATCAAGCGTGGTCTATCCTGCGGCGGGCTTGATTGATTTGGCAAAACAACAGGGCGCAACCGTCATCGAGATTAATCCCAATCCAACACAGACACCCGAAGTTGATATCGTACTACAAGGCAAAGCGGGGAAAATATTGCCGTTGTTGGTCAAGGCACTAAAATAAAAAATTCAGATAAAAAAGCCAGTAAATTTTGCTACTGGCTTTTGGGTTCTGGCTAATGGGTTTTGACTCTATATTAGGCGAGTGTATCCAAACCGCGTTTTAAATCAGCAATAATATCATCGACATCTTCAAGCCCCACCGAGAAGCGAATTAAGCCTTCGTTCACGCCTGCCTCGATTCTTGCTTCAGGTGTCATGCGAAAATGGGTCGTCGTCGCAGGATGGGTAATGGTGCTTTTGGCATCGCCTAGGTTATTAGTAATCGAAATCATGTTGGTACTATCAATAACATGCCAGGCTGCCGCTTGGTCAGCCACCTCAAAGCCAATAATGGCGCCAAACGCACCGCCTTGCACATTTTTGAGTGCGGTGTGTTGGCGTTTGGCGATGTCATGGGATGGGTGATCGGGCAACCCTGAAAAATGCACTTTGCTGACTTTTGGGTGATTGTGCAAAAATTTAGCGATTTGATTGGCATTTTCACAGTGGGCTTTCATACGCAGTGACAAGGTTTCTAGACCCTTTAGCAACACCCACGCATTAAATGGCGATAGACTAATCCCGCCGGTACGCACTACCCCAAAGGCTTTTTCCATCAATTCATTGTTACCGACCAACGCACCGCCTAACACACGACCTTGACCGTCAATATATTTACTGGCGGAATGCAATACCACATCCGCACCCAACATTAAAGGTTTTTGAATGGCGGGGGTTGCAAAGCAGTTATCGACGATTAATAGCGCATCGTGGTCATGCGCGAGCCTTGATAAAAAGCTTAAATCGGCAATTTGCGCCAAAGGATTGGAGGGGCTTTCGCAGTACAGCACCTTGGTATTAGGCTGCATCGCCTGTTGCCAAGCGTCATTGTCAAAGCAGTCTACATAACTCACCTCGACGCCAAACGCTTTAAAGTAGGTATCAAACAGGGCGACGGATGAGCCAAATAATTGCTTGGCTGCTAGCAGATGGTCACCTGCTTGCAAGTACGCCAAACACATGGTCAAAATCGCGCCCATGCCTGATGCGGTTGCCACGCAGCGCTCGCCTTCCTCTAAAGCTGCCAATCTGCGCTCAAAAGCGCGCACGGTCGGATTGGTATGGCGCGAGTAGACATTGCCTTTTTTATTGCCATTAAAATGGTCGGCGGCATCGGCGGCATTTTTATATACGTAGGAGCTAGTGGTAAAAATCGCTTCGTTATGTTCGCCTTCATCGGTACGGTGGTAACCGCCGCGCACGGCGATGGTTTGGTCGGCATAGTCTAGGCTTAAATCAAGTGCATCACTTTGCCAGTTGGGGTCTAATTGGGTCATAATGTTACATCTTTTGTGCATCAAATAAATTATGATAGCATAAGTTGGATTTGACGGTGGCTTTCAAGTCAGTATTTTATGCAAAAACGCCATGACAACCAACTTTTCTTAGGTGAGTGCCACGTTAATCAGTGATTTTTTAAAAGGATTGAGGCTTTGGTAGCAGCATTTTATTCGGTATCTGTTGGCTTTGTCAGACTAGCATCGCAAAAACTCACCACCAAAATTGTGACATTTTGCTTGCCATTGCTATTTACGCTGCTACTTACGCCACTTACCGCTTGTCAAATGCTGCCGAACAACCCTCATATCGCCGCTACGCCAACTGTGTCAACGCAGCTGACAGGTGCGCAAAAATTTTCCGAAAAATCGCGTATACAAGGCCAGTATTTAATCAGCCGTATCAGTGCCAGCAAAAACCCCTCACCGAGCAAATTTTCCGGTTATTATCCGCTGATTGATAGCAGTGATGCGTTCGCCTCACGCAGTATTTTGACCGAAATGGCTCAGCAAACCATTGATATCCAATACTATATTTGGCACAACGATGCAGCAGGGCAATTGATGCTCAAAGACTTGTACCAAGCCGCCAATCGTGGTGTCAAAGTACGACTGTTACTCGATGATTTAAACACCAATCCGGAACTTGACCAACAGCTACTTGCCTTTGCTGCGCATCCGAATATCCAAGTGCGATTGATTAACCCCAAAGTGGTGCGCAGCTTTACCCCTGCCAATTTTGTGATAGCACTGCCTC